>ERZ791719.551-NODE-551-length-16546-cov-10.3726_pt1 | contig 16546 bp, 17 predicted proteins | sample MGYA00510338_ERZ791719 | MGnify/ENA primary metagenome ERZ791719 (study PRJEB30046, sample SAMN00715131) | human gut metagenome | study: EMG produced TPA metagenomics assembly of the A metagenome-wide association study of gut microbiota in type 2... | reverse complement strand
TCCAGTATGAACCTGTTTCTGGAAGTTTCTTTGTGGTATGGTTTGTGATAGTCATATCTACTACCCTGTCTGCTTTTGTGCCTGTTACTTTAAATGCTCCTGTGGAACTGCTGTCATACTCTTTTCCATTAATGATAACTTTGAAAAGATTGTCTACTGGAACACTCTCCGCTTTAATAGTGTACACGATATCACTTCCGTCTGGATTGACCGGAATACGGTATCCTTCTGGTGCTTTTGTTTCTTTCAAGTAGTATGTTTTTCCTACAATCAAGTCATCGAAACGTAATGTTCCATCACTCTTGGAAACTGCTTTTGCGATTTCCTGCTTACACTCTGCATCGGAATATAAAGTAAATTCTGCTCCTTCTAATACCTTGTCTTTTTCGTTGACCTTGTGAATCAACAAATCATAAGGTGCGGGCTTGTCCTCAACAACTGCACTGATATTACCATCCTTTGTTACTGTAACTGTAATTTTTCCATTTGTATCTGTTTCCGTTCCTTTAGATGTGATTGTGATTTTATTATCTGTGCCTACTGTAAAGGTGATTTTATTCGTATTTAACGAATATCCGTCTGGTGATAAAATTTCTCTTATTTCATGGTTTCCCCACTGCAAGGCTTTAAAAGACAGATTTCCATTTTCATCTGTTGACATTCTTTCCGTATATCCATTTGGTTTCTTATGTTCAAATATTACCCTTTCGATTGGTTTTGATGTTCCTGCCTGTACTTTTTTCACATTTATTTTCAATGCATTTTCTTTTTGCGTTGGTTCATTATATACAATATTGCTACTTGATGTACTTGCAATCTTGCTTACGATAATGGTAGGATTCAGCAGATATCCATTCGGGGCTTTGATTTCTTCAAAAGTCAATGTTCCATATGGTAAACCAACACTTCCAGTCGGGCTATAAAAAAATTCGTCACCAGATACTTTATGTGCATCATTCAACATTATGAAGCCCTCAATATCTGTTTTCATTATCCATGTTTTTGTCGGTGTATGACCACTTTTGGCAGGGTCAGTATCCATAATCACAGGATAATATTTTACTCGGAATTGTGCATCTGCTAAAGAAGCATTTCCCTGTGGTGTGCCTTCTCCTGTTTCAGAATCCACCTTTTTTAATAAGAGATATGTTGGGTCAAGATTTGGTATCTCTTTTGAAGTAACTGTTTTCTCAATAACAGCCGTATCCCCACTGGTAATATCCACAGTATATACTTTGGTATCCAGTCCATATCCTTGTGATGCTTTGGTTTCTTTCACATAATATGTTCCAAGTGGCAAGTTATCTAAAGAACCTTTTCCCTTATCATCTGTAACAATCTTATCTACAAAATCGGTACAAGCGGAATTGCGATACACACTGTATTCTGCTCCTGCAAGGCTATAGTTGTTATTTCCATTTGTTACGTCTGGTTTCGCAGATGTTTTTACCAGATTTATTTTTCCACTCTTGGGTGGCTCTTTTGATACAACCCTGTTTATACTCGCACTGCCACTGCTAGAAATAGTACAAGTATACACTTTCGTATCTAACTCATAACCTTGGGATGGTTTGATTTCTTTTACATAATAAGTTCCGAAATCTAATTCCTCATCTGAAGTTGCCGCATAACCACTGACATCTGTTGTGATGGTTTTAACCTTATTTGCGCAGTTTGAATCTGTATAAATACCATATTCAGCATCTGCTAAACTATAATTCGCATTTGCATTTGTAAGGTTAGAATCCGCAGATTTCTTGGAAATGCTAAGTCCGCCTTTTTCATTTTTTTCTATCCACACAATATCCTGTAAGTTATTATATGCAACATATACTTTGTATCTCTGCATATACGAAATTAGCGTAGGGTTAGTTTGCCTATGGTAATTAACAGCATCACGCATCATTTTTACACCATTCGCCATGCTTGCCGATAATCCTGTCAAACTTCCATTATAAAGGTATCCAATTAACGCATGACAATATGCATAGGTATTATTATCTTTTTCATTATAGATATTTTTTCCCAATGCTTCGTAAAGTTCTGGTATAACATAGCATAAGACAGCCGCTTTGATATTTGCATTTTTTTCAATGGAATCATCCAAAATGGAAACTTGGAAATTGCCAGATGGTGTTCCAGAGTTTGGCTCTGCACAAAAACCAAGATGGTTTCCTGTCTGTGTTCTTACATCGAATTCACAAGTCCCCCAACTACCATAGGAATGATTTTTCCCTGGCGTAATGGTTGCAATTGAACCTTGGGCTGAAAATAACGCGACCCCACCGTCTTTATTTTCTAAATCTTCTTTACTTACTACAGTAGCCGTACCAATAACTTCACTTCTGTCTGTATATTTCTTTGTTGTTTCTTCTACTGGTTCTTCTGTTTTTTCATTTTCAGATTTAGAATTAGGAACAGCATTTTCTTCTTGAAGTCCATTTTGAGAATTCGCAGTTTCACCCTTTTGTTCTGTTTTCTTTTTTATAAAAGAAACTTCCACTTTCATATCATCCGCATTTGCGGTGAATGTTTTGGAATATTCGGACATTTCATCGTATGAAATGTTCTCTTCCTTTTCTCCATTTGTCACTTTGACAGAATCAATGATGCTTCCTTCACTGGCTTTTGCATTCACTTTGATTGTTTCACCTATGTTATAGGTCTGGTTAAATGATTCTCCAATATCGGAATCATTTACCATAATCGTGCCTGTACCAGTTCCGCTTTTACTAACGGAAAATTGACTATTTGCTTCTTCTGCATAAACTTCTGGTGTTGGAAATAAGGGAAGTATCATAGCCATTGCCAGTACAAGAGAAAGCACTTTTTTAAATTTCTTCACATGCTTTTCCTCCTTTTTAGCGTTCCTCCTTTTTAGCTTCATGGCATTAATACTTTGTATCAATGCACTTTTAATATATCCTCCTTTCCTGCTTATTTGGATTTTATAGAAAACGAGAAAACTCGTAATCTCCTTTTCACAAAAGATGGAAATAAAACTATGTATATCCATATGTATAATTTCATTTTAAAAACCTATGAATAATATGTAAAGTTTTGAAAATTTTCATTATTTCAAATTTACTCTTTTATTCTTTTAATTTCATATTTTTTTTGAGTTTTTCTTTTATTTTTCTTTTGCAAACCTTTACAAAATTCCTATACACTATAGTAACACGTTGTACATGTGAAGTCAATTCTTCAAATAACAGATGCACGAAAAAACAATTGTCTTAAACGCTGATATTTTCTACATTTACGCTATATTCCCTCTTACTCTCCGTGAGGATTTTTCGTTTTTCTCATACCATAAATTATAAGACCAACTCCAATGACTAAAATCGGTATCGTCCAGTATGAACCTGTTTCTGGAAGTTTCTTTGTGGTATGGTTTGTGATAGTCATATCTACTACCCTGTCTGCTTTTGTGCCTGTTACTTTAAATGCTCCTGTGGAACTGCTGTCATACTCTTTTCCATTAATGATAACTTTGAAAAGATTGTCTACTGGAACACTCTCCGCTTTAATAGTGTACACGATATCACTTCCGTCTGGATTGACCGGAATACGGTATCCTTCTGGTGCTTTTGTTTCTTTCAAGTAGTATGTTTTTCCTACAATCAAGTCATCGAAACGTAATGTTCCATCACTCTTGGAAACTGCTTTTGCGATTTCCTGCTTACACTCTGCATCGGAATATAAAGTAAATTCTGCTCCTTCTAATACCTTGTCTTTTTCGTTGACCTTGTGAATCAACAAATCATAAGGTGCGGGCTTGTCCTCAACAACTGCACTGATATTACCATCCTTTGTTACTGTAACTGTAATTTTTCCATTTGTATCTGTTTCCGTTCCTTTAGATGTGATTGTGATTTTATTATCTGTGCCTACTGTAAAGGTGATTTTATTCGTATTTAACGAATATCCGTCTGGTGATAAAATTTCTCTTATTTCATGGTTTCCCCACTGCAAGGCTTTAAAAGACAGATTTCCATTTTCATCTGTTGACATTCTTTCCGTATATCCATTTGGTTTCTTATGTTCAAATATTACCCTTTCGATTGGTTTTGATGTTCCTGCCTGTACTTTTTTCACATTTATTTTCAATGCATTTTCTTTTTGCGTTGGTTCATTATATACAATATTGCTACTTGATGTACTTGCAATCTTGCTTACGATAATGGTAGGATTCAGCAGATATCCATTCGGGGCTTTGATTTCTTCAAAAGTCAATGTTCCATATGGTAAACCAACACTTCCAGTCGGGCTATAAAAAAATTCGTCACCAGATACTTTATGTGCATCATTCAACATTATGAAGCCCTCAATATCTGTTTTCATTATCCATGTTTTTGTCGGTGTATGACCACTTTTGGCAGGGTCAGTATCCATAATCACAGGATAATATTTTACTCGAAACTGTGCATTTTCCAGTGAACTTCCTTTTGGTGTTCCCTGTCCAGTTTCGGAATCCACTTTTCTCAAAATGATTGTAACAGGGTCGAGAATTGGTATTTCTTTTGAATTGATTGTTTTTTCAATAACAGCCGTATTTCCGCTTGTAACATCTACAGTATATATTGTTGTATCCAGTCCATATCCTTTTGATGCTTTGGTTTCTTTGACATAATATGTTCCAAGTGGCAAGTTATCTAAAGAACCTTTTCCCTTGTCATCTGTAACAATCTTATCTACAAAATCGGTACAAGCGGAATTGCGGTACACACTGTATTCTGCTCCTGCAAGGCTATAGTTGTCATTTCCATCTGTCACATCTGGTTTCGCAGAAGTTTTTTCCAGTTTTATTTTTCCGCTTTTAGGCGGTTCGTTGGAATTGACTGTAGCTGTCTCCCCTGCTTTTATAGTTACAGTATGTATGGTTTTCTCTAATTCATATCCTTTTGATGCTTTGATTTCTTTGACATAATATGTTCCTACCTCTAAATTCAAGGTATTAGTATTCCCATTAGCATCTGTAGTCAATTCTCCAACCTTTTTAGTACATCCAGAATCATTGTAGACTCCATATACCGCACCAGAAAGACTATAATTAGCATTGCCATTTGTGAGATTTGTATTTCCCGATGTTTTTTTTAACTTTACATTTCCAGTTGCTTCTTCTAACCAAAATTGTGCTGTTTCCTGTGTTGCATTATCATAATGTACATATCCATATCCTTTGTATTTGGAAAGATTGTTTTTTACATAATCTTTGGTTGCAGGAATCGCCCATGAAAGAAAACTACCACCTAACAATCCGTTGGATTCAAAGCGGATGTTATCATACTGCGGATAATAATTTCTTGTTTCATCCAGTATGTTCCACATCATAATCTGTTTAAACATATAGGCTTTTGTTTTATCTCCACCAAGATATTGACTTTTGATGGAATCTACATATTTACAGACCAATCCCATAGATGTGATTTCTTTCTGTGTGAAGAAGTCCGTTGCATTATAAACATTCTTTATATTGACTTCGGAAAATGCTGCCATTGGATTCATGCAGAAGATTTCTTCTCCATTTGCCCCAAGAACGCCCTCTCTCCAACTCTCAATAATTTTATATCCATCTGGATATTGGCTTCCATAAGTCACCAATTCTAAAGTTGCAAGAGTATATCCATTTGTACCAGACATATTTTTCGTCCATACTTTATCCCCCGGCTTTCCTGCTATAAATGGTGTTACGGTTTCTGAATCTTCTGTTGATATTTCATCTTCTGTTAATGCCTTATTTTCTGTTTCTGTTGATATTTCATCTTCTGTTAATGCCTTATTTTCTGTTTCTGTTGATGTTTCATCTTTTGCTAATACCACGATACTTGAAAAAGATAGCATCAATAATACCACAACAAGTAATCGTGCAATAAAACGTTTTACTTTTCCCACTTTTTACCTCCTAATTGCTTATTGCTGTCACAAAGTTTCTTCTTTCCTTTTTACTTCCACCTCACTTCCCCTATTTCAAAGCAGACAAAACCGAACATATCATAGCATATATAGCGGGAAAATCAACCATTCTATGTAGTAATGATATACATTTTGAAAAAATGCAAAAAAACAAGTGCGGGATTGGATTTCCCACACTTATTTCTTCTTCATTCTTCTTCAAAAATCTTATTTTCTGGTCGCTCCGCAATCTGGACAAATCTGCCCCTGTACCACTTCTTCTGTCCATGCTTCTTTATCTACAATCCATTTATTTTCGTAAACAGCTTCGTGGTGGATTGTCTCTGTCCATGCTTCTTTATCTACAATCCATTTGTCTTCGTAAACAGCTTCGTGGTGGATTGTCTCTGTCCATGCTTCTTTATCTACAATCCATTTGTCTTCGTAAACAGCTTCATGGTGAACTGTTTCTGTTCCAACCTGCACTTCTACCTGTTTTGTTGTATAACCACCTGTTGTACCATCATTCAATGCATGGTCTTTTCCATGTTGTAAAGTATTTCCTGTAATATCTGCACCACAATCATTGCAAATGTCTCTCCACTGTAATTCGTAAATCGGCACTTCTTCATCCCATGCATCTTTCACCAGAACTTTTTCCCAGTGACCTTCTTCCTCATGCTGAACCACTTCATCCCATGCATCTTTCACCAGAACTTTTTCATAGTGACCTTCTTCCTCATGCTGAATCACTTCATCCCATGCATCTTTCACCAGAACTTTTTCATAGTGACCTTCTTCTGGATGTTCGATTTTCACGATATTGTCTACCCAGTGATGTTCATGTGGTTTATCTGGATTCTCTGGTTCTACCGGAATGGATGGCTCTAATGGAATCAACGGAATGCTTGGTTTTTCTACAGGTATAGATGGCTCTAACGGAATCAACGGAATGGATGGATTCTCCGGCTCTACAGGTGTGGATGGTTCAATCGGTGTCAGCGGAATCTCTGGTGTATTCTGTGGAGTTGTTGCAAGCAGATTCCTTTCATTTTCGATACGCTCTTCCATATCCAGATACATTGCTAAAATTTTCGCAGTTTCTTCTTTTGTGATTTCTTTTTCTGGATTAATTTTCTGTTCCTTATCTACATCCACAAACTGATTCAGCAAAGCCCATTTCATAGATGATTTCGCCCACTGTGCGACTGTATCTGCATCTTTCACTTCTGTATTCAGAGTGATGTTGCTCATATTTGTGTCTACAATTCCTTTTTTACTTGCGTAATTGTAAACAATCTGCACTGCTTCCTGTTTGGACAGGCTTTTATCTGCTTCAAACTTATTTTCTGTAAAGAAGCCTTCATTCAATCCTGCAAACAGGTTGGAGTTTTCCGCCCATTTCAACGCACGTCCAAGTTCATTGTCAGCCTTGTAATCTACATCTGCAAATGTATTTTCTCCATCCAGTACCAATGGATTTTTTTCCATACGGTACAATGCTGTCAGAAGCCCCTGTCTTGTCATAGCTTTTTCAGCACCAAACTCATTCTCTGTTTCTGCATCCATGATTCCCTCATCTACCATCTTTTCGATGTAAGAATAGTTTACATTGGTGCTTACAACATCTGTGTACTGATTCGGATTCATTGCATGGACTTTCCCCATATCCCCTGTAAATCCGATTCCTGCCTGTGTGATTGCCAAAGTTGCGATTAAAGCTAAAATAGTTTTCTTTTTCATAATTTTTTCTCCTTTTTGAATGAATTGAATTTTATATTTTCTACTTTTAACACTCATGTGCCAAAAGTATTTCACATTTCCCTACCTTGTAAAGGTTTACATATATCTATAAATATACCATATTTGTAATCTTTTGTCGATTTATTATTTACCGCTTAATCAAAGTTTTGTCTCTGCTTCCTTATCTGCAATTTCGTCTTCAATTAAACTCTCTTTTTCAATTTCCGTTCTGTATTTTTCAATTAAATTCTTCGCCTTTTCTTCTGCATTCTCTTCATCTTCTAATTGACTGAATTCAGAATTTAATTTTTCAATTTCAAAAGATACCTCTTTTTCTTTGTTTTTATCCATTGCACAAATTTTTTTGAGTTCATCCAATGCAGAAGACATTTCCTCTGCATCATCATCAAAAAGAGCAATATAGTATTTTTTTGCATAGTATTCAGCTTTTTTCATTTCTTACACCATTTGACTATATTATAGTCATCCTTTCTTTTCATTTCTGTTTTTTGCAAATCCCATACTGACTGTATGGAATTTTTGTCAAATCCACAATCACTTCATCCTCGGTTGCAAAATAGCATAAAATACATTTTTTCGGAACAGTTACTTCCCATACTTCTTGTTCATCATTTCCCCACCTTCCCGCGAACCACTCTGCTTGTTCTTTATTTAAAGTCCATGAAACTGCTTTTTTGTACCTTTTGTTATATCCAGATACCCCTCGATAAATGGTGATTTTCTCTGGCAGATTCAAGAATTTCTGATATTCTTCTTCATTCATCAACTCTTTTTTATCTGCAAAACCAAACCATTTTAAGATTTTATGTGTACTGACAACGGCATTATTGCTGATATATTCCAACTGTTGCCACCTACACGCAAGAACTTTAGCCATCATCTTTGCATTTAGATATTCTTCTGTATGATTAAGGAACGAAAAGAAATATCTTTTATCTAAAAACGCATAAATTTGTTCCAAGGAACTTTTCTTTATCCACTCTTCCATTTGCTCTTCCCATATCTGACGTTCAGACGGAACATATAAATCCAAGAATCTCGTATCTTTGGATGCTACAATATTACTGCTTGTGAACGGATGACTCACCACTAACTCTGAACTTGTTTTTTCAATTGGTGTATGCAAATATAAAAGTGCTATTTCTCTAACTTTTTCCAGTTGTTCTTCTTTCATTTTTTCTCACTCCCTATTCAAACTCAATAATTCGACTTCCTCCCTGTGAGGACTATGCGAACACTCCTTTCATTTTCTGCAAGTATTCATCCCAGTCTTTTCCGCTTGGTGGAAATACGGATTTTACTTTTCTATCTGGATATTCTGTTTTTATTCCATCTTCCACATTTTTTGCCGCCTTTTTCCCTGCATCATCAAAATCAAACGCTGTCACTACTTCTTTGATATCTGTTCTCTTTTCCAGATGGTAAAATACACTTTTGTATTTTCCCGTTCCATTCAATGCAAGGTAATTATATTCACGGAAATCAATCCCACTGTTATGAAAGAATGTCATAATTGCCATAATATCAATGATGGCTTCTGCTACAATCAATTTGTCACTGTTTTTTTCTTCAATAAAGAAACATTCATTGTAGTTGCACCCTTTCACATCCCACGAAAATTTATTTCCTGCGTACTTTTTACAACAAGCATAATCTTTCGTAGCAAAGACACAATTTCCATATTTGTCTTGATACACAAGTTTTTTATCCAAGAAGTAGTTTACAACTTCCGCATCAATACATCTTTTTTGAGTAAGATAATCGAATACAGAAGTATTGTCACGCCCTGCTATCGGATATTTAATCTGATTGGGTTCGTACTCTTTCCACTTCGGAAGATTTTCTGGCTTTTTAATTGTCCTTTTTACTTCTTTTGTATATTCTCCTGCATCCATTCCATATCTTTCAGCCAATTTTTCCACTGCTTCGTCAAAACTGCAAGATTCGAATTCCATCACAAAATCAATAATACTTCCAGATGCTCCATTGCTGTTTCTCCAAAACATATTTTTTCTTTTACTGATTCTCACACTGTCATGTTCTTTCAGTGAGAAATACGTTCCCATTGAAACTAATGTATACCCACAAGACTGTGCATAATCTGAAATAGATATCTCTTTGATTCTCTCAATCAGTTCTCCGTATTGACTCATTTGTTACTCACTCCTTATGTTTATATAATACCATATTGTACCTATTTTGTCAATACATTTTCAATAATTTAACAGAAATTCTATTCAATTTTCTTTGCAATATCTCTTATGCGTTCCAGAACATAATCACACTGTTTCCAGACCACCCAAGATACATCTTCATCTTTTTCAGCATTCATCACTCTTGTAATAATGGATATATGTAGGTCTGACAACTCTTCTGCTATGGAGTTCCATTTTTCGGATTTTATCCATCTGGCGAATCTAGGTTGATAATACTTCACTTCTGAATATTCCATTATCTATTTTTCCTTTCCGCACTTTCTAAAACCTCAAAATCCAGAATCACCATATACGGATACTGTCTTTTTTTCTCCTTGTCATAAGTAACCCTGCAAGCCCATTTTGTCAAAATGATGCTCTGCTTATTTTTAAGTTGGCTGAATTTTTCTTTTGCGTCACCCCAAAACCATGCATCCCATGTTTCATAAGCATACACTGGCTTTCCCTGCTCTTCTCCCACTCGGATTGTTTCTGAAACTTTTCCATAATAAGACTTTTCCTTTTTTTCGCTCTTAAAATAACGTACACGGATTTTTGTTTCTGAATACACGTTACCACTCCTTTTCCATTTAATGCATCAAATAGAAAACAATAAAAACACCTATTCCAACAAATATAATAATTCCACTTACAGCACATAGGATTGCTTCTTTGTATTCTTTCTTTTCATTTTCTTTTTTTATTAAAAACAGTCTCTTTACCAGATGTAACAATTGAACCATAAAAACAATCACTATGGCACAATCTAAAACCAAAGCTATCTTCGCACATACCTCGATAAATATACTAAAAACTTCCATCATATTTCCCTTACCTTTCTGACATGTGAACTTCTAAACAGGCAACTAATGACTACTGTAGAATCTGCATTCGCCGTGACAAAGTAAAAATTTTTAGGCAGGTACAAATTGGGGTCGCTTTTAAAGATTCCTTCCTGTGTCTTTCTCAAGCATCCCCGAATCACGCTACCATCAAACAATTTTAATTCTACCATTTTTCCTAGAAATGTTTCCAAATCTGCTCTTTTCATATGTATCCCCTTAACTTTTTTCTATTACTTCAAGTGCCTTATCATACGCTTCTTTATGACTATTCCATTTAAAATTTTCACCATCCCGTACTTGCATATCCCCTACATAGGCATAATAATGTTCTCCACCTTGAAATTGTTTGATTCTGATATCAGATTCTTTAAAATCGGGATATACTAATTCTTTTCTCCGACAGAATTGATTATAGTTCAAATCGAATGTATAACCCCCTACACAATTGATATAGATTGCACCATATTCTTCTATTGTCCTCATTTGACCCAATCCGATTTCCATATTCAAACTTCTGAACCCATCCAATATACTTAGTTCGTTTTTCTCAGCTTGCATAACAGCACCTAGCAAGATTTTAAAATCTTTGTCTTGCATTTTTTTAATGCGTTCTTCGACACTCAATTTTCCCAGTATTTCATATGGATATCCATCGTTTAAATACATTGAAAATGCTTCGTCAAATTTACCACTGCCTGTTTTTTCGTGATAGTCAATCAGTTTCTCAATACTATCTATTTTTAACCACCACCCCTTGCTTTCTATATCAAATACAAAAAGGTATTCTATTTTCTCTTTTTTTGCGTCCTGCATATTTTCACCTCTCTCTTTAATTATCTTGGCATAATAAGTTTTTCTCATATGCTTCAATCCATTTTTTACACCGATTATTTTTTCCTGTCATATTAGGCTCAAATTGTTTTCTAATCACATTCTGTATTTGCTTCATATTCCTCTTGGGATATTAGCTTTACTTTTTCCACAGGAACGTTTGAGATATGAGCCATGAAGCGAATCTGTTCCTTGATAAAATCATCCGATAGATTCACAGTACGGTTATTGTTCTCTTTATTCTTCTTTACATCCCCATCTACGCTGAACTCTGAATATCCTACACTTCCATCCCCACCATACACTTCACTGTCTAATATTTTAAAATAAAGACGAACTGTTATATATACGAATTTTCCCATCTTACCTTCCCCTTTGCTTGTCTCTCATTTTAATCATTCTGTTGACAGCTTTCTTCTTTATCCAGAATTTCCTTATTTTTTTTCAGTACCATTTCTATCAATAATTCTCTTTCTTCTTCCACTTCATCCAAATCAATATTAAAGAATTCAGCAAGCACTTTCTCTTTATTGATGTAATCTCCGCTCCCGATATAAAATGGTTCTTCCCGTTTTAACTCTGGATTGAAAACATCGAATTTTTCTAATATAAAATCTAAAAACTCACCGCAGATATCCAGTTTTTCTCTTAGTGCATTTACCCTATCCAATGTAGGCGTTTTCATTTCATCCATTACTTTTCTTCCTCTCTTTCATCATTCCATGTTTGTAATAATATTTCCTAAATCTTTATAAACATTTTTCCAATACTCTTTTAAAAAATCAATAGAATCTATTTTTGCTTCATCCAAACAACTAGATTTTATTTTAATATTCTGTCCAGTAGCATTATCATGTAATCGAAAATCTTTATGCCTTAAAATTGCTATGTTTGTACCTATACCTTCCAAAAACAATGCACTATTTTGTTCATAATCAACCCATTTAAACATATAACTTACCACCTTTTATAAATCTTAGGATTCTTTTCTCCCACTTAAAACCAATCATTCATTATAAAATTTCATGTTATTTTCCTCCTAATAAAATCATTATTTGTTTCCATAACATACGGAACAGCAAAAAGCTGTTCCTGACTGTTCCAAAGTTCTACGTTATTCAACTGATACACAGATTGAAGAGTCTAAAGAGCAAAACGGACGAACTCCATAACCGAGCCAACCGCAATCGTTGCAGTTCACGTTGCCACAACTGTAAACAATCCGAACACAGGAAGCCGAGCATCCTTCATTTGTACTGTCTGGTGTATCTAACCAAAACGATTTTTCATTTTCTGTCCTAAACATACCATTCTTCCTGGCTTTTCTGTAATCATCAAAAGTTCCTAAATGTACCTTACAATCACATGTTCCGTAAGTGTCCAACCCATCCATAGATAGTAAATCAACTGTATCAATCAATACATTTTCTTTTCCAAACCCTTTATAGATATCAGTCAGAATATCCCCATTTTCATCATTCAACACATTCTTGATTTCAGAAGTTCTAAAGTCATTTGACCCAATGTCAAATCTATAAGTTCCGTCAAGAAGTTCTTTTCTCCATACTTTGGTTCTATTGTTCTCAATATCCTGTTCCACCACATACCATTCATTTCCAATGCTGTCTGTAATTACATCCCCAACATTACACTCATAAAGTGCTTTTGTACATGTGAGTCCTAATGATTTTCTTAATTCTTCGGTTAATTTAATCACAAGATTATTTCCGTCAACTGTTACATTTGCTTTGTTTACTTCAATATTCATAATATTTCCTCTGCTTTCTGTCTTTCTTAAAGACTTGAAACATATCTTTTCTCTACACTATTATATTACCATATATTCCCTATTATGTCAAGAGAAATATTGCATTTGTTTTCAAAAATTCCCTCTTGCAATCCGCTACCCAGTGGGATAGAATCTGCTTCCGGTGCGGGGCGGTGGGGATGCAAGGGCTACAAGATAGCCCTGCGTAACTTCTGATTTTGAATATGTAGTGCAGACGGTTTTGGCTTTTACAATGACTGTTCGCATACGAATATCCTCACTGGTGAGGAATCTCTTCCGTATGCGGTAGCATCCCTCAAAAAGCCAAAATCCAGATTGTCAAGAATGGTGGGTTACCGCCAAAGGTGGAGATTTTTCGCGGAAAAATACGACCTGTGTCTTGACTATCGGGAAGTCGGAACGGACGGGATGCTCCTGTGACACTCTCAGTCTTGATTCTGGCTGTTTTTTCGCTTCACTTGATACTTTTATCCATAACAGCAAAAAACACGCTCTACAAGGCTGTGAGCGTGTTTGTATTCCCGACTTCTTTGTGTAATATTCTCAAAATATAAACCTAGTTCCATTCACTTTCACCACTAATACTCTATCTCCGATTATCTCCCACCAGACACCCCTTTCCATACGATAGGGAGATATTTGGATAAGAGTATTTCTGCATAATAGCAAAAGACTACTACGATTACGGGTATTAAGAGAAAAACAAAACCACCTACATACATACTGTTGCCTAAAAATACATTTGCCATTTTATTGAGGAATAATGCCATGATTTGATGCACCGCATAAATGAAAAAAGTATTTTTCATCCACTTTTTAGCATCTGGTAAACCAATCATCCAGATAAAATACCACAAGAATATTGCTCCGCATAATTTATATATATAGTTCCAACCACTTTGATTATATACAAAAAATAATACATAGCTTATGCATAAACTAACCAGAGAAACAATTACACATTTGTAAATAAGTGTTTTCTTTGGCGTTGCAGCTTCTTTCCAATGGATACTGATATAACTTCCTATCAAATAATAGGAACTCCATCCTAAAATGTCATTCGCTTTTACAGGAAGATACGGAACAAATACTGCTGAAACATTTAAAGCGAATACAGATAGGACTACTAACAATCCTACCCACTTCTGTTTCAAAAGCCCGTAAATAACAGGACATAAAAACGAAAAAATAATTAAATATGACATGAACCAGAATACAGGATTGTATTTATACAAAAACACAGCATCAGCCAATTCTTTCAAGGAAAATGGAACATCCGTATCAAATAACTGACTGACATATGGAATTTTTCTTGCTACAAGATGCAGGATGTAGTATAACAAATTCCATAGTAAAAATGGCACTACAAGGCTGAAAAATCTCCGTTTCAATTTTACAGAAATTTTTTCCCATGTAAAATTTCTGTAAAAAAGATATCCAGAACACATAAAAAAACTGGGGACTGCCAAACATGCGATTTTATCAATTAAAAATGATATGGAATGGTTTATCCACCCTACAGGTTCTATAAAGATGTACATATTCTGTGCATGAATGCATACAACAAGAATGCATAGAACAAAATTGTACCATAGTATCTTATTTTTAAAAGTTTCTTCTTTCATAGTTTTTCTCACTTTCTGTCTCTCTTTAAAATTCAAATTATTTTTTACAATACTATATTACCATATTTGCCCTAATATGTCAAGAAATGTATTGCTTTTATGTATCAAAATATATTGATAACAAGAAAAAAGATGCTCTCCTATTATCTAAAGGATGCATCTTTTTCTTTTATTCCTTAAATCCGTTTTTCACACAATACCACATGAAAATACGAATTACCATTCCCATTCCATATCCAGATTCTGTGCAGATTTCTTGAAATCTTCTTTGAGTTTCCGCTGAAACCTCAATCCCTATCCTGCTTTTTCCGCTTTTTAATACGGAATCCGAATTTTCAATATTATTTTTCATAAATCTGTTCACTTTGTACGGTATTTTTTTTCCCTCAATCGTTTTGACGATAAATGTTTCAACTGCATATTTGACAGTGATATTTGATTCTTTACAAAATATGTCAAATTCGTTTTTTAGATTTTCATCTAAACGCACGGATATTTGTGCATTTTTCATGTCTCTTCTCTCTTTCATTTTTTCTTTCATAACCACCTTATCTTATCATATTCTCTTTTAAAAAAAAAGGCATGACACTAAAATAGTTAGTGTCATGCCCTATAATGTCTATCATTCCTCTTCTACGATTGCTTTCACTTCTTGAATGATAATGTCTTTCTGCTCCTTTAATTCATATCTTTTGCCGATACTTCTTACTTCATCTACCAGAACATTGATAGCATCCCTGTAGTACATCATCATATTTTCTGCTTCTTCTTTGGAATGAAATTCATAAATCTCGCTTACTTCCACACCCAATTTTTCCAGAAGTTCTTTAATTTCTTCGCTTTTTTTGAACTTCTTTTCTTCTTCATTGGATTCTTTTTTCTCTGTTTTGTGGCTTTCTTCCACTTCTTCTTCACCGTGAGGTTCTGGTTCTTCGGTTTCTTCTTCTTTTTCTCTCTGGCTCTCTTCCCATCTTTTTTCGTCTTCATCCATCCTGTCTGCTTCGGCTGAAATCGGGTCATGCTCTCTTCTTACTTCATCATTTCTATTTTTCGGCTCTTCCGATTTACTTTCGCTTGGTTCAGATGGAATAAAAGAATTTAATGGCAATCCACTGTCTCTTGGCAAATCTTTGATTTCAGCCCATGTTTTCTTGCCGTTTCGGTATCCATCCACAATCTCTTTCATGGTTGTTCTTGTTAAGTCTACCTCTGCTTTTAAGGCTTCCTGCATGATTGCATAGATTTCTCTCTGCTCGTCTTCTGAATGGCTTGCCATTGGCTGAACACTGCTCATTCCAACCTGCTCCGCTCTTACCATATCCCATACTTCACGGATGATTCTGTTCATCATATTATAACGGTCTGCCTGCTGAACGGAAATTCCTAAACGTCTTGCCACTTCTTCACGGATAGAACCTTTGAAGCCTTTTTCTTTCAAATATTCTTCATGCATCTTATATCTATTGCAGAAAAGAAGTGGGTCTTTTGAACTGTCTCTTTGTGAGTTTGCCAGAAGAACCGCATTGTGCAAGTCCGATTCGTTGTTGAACTTTCTTACGATACATGGAAATGTCTCAATCCCAACTTTTCTTCCCGCCATGC
>ERZ791719.527-NODE-527-length-17358-cov-2.34364_pt1 | contig 17358 bp, 14 predicted proteins | sample MGYA00510338_ERZ791719 | MGnify/ENA primary metagenome ERZ791719 (study PRJEB30046, sample SAMN00715131) | human gut metagenome | study: EMG produced TPA metagenomics assembly of the A metagenome-wide association study of gut microbiota in type 2... | reverse complement strand
AAATAATTATCGCTGAATACGGTTTTAGTCTGAATGTTTGAGCGAAGCGAGTTTCTAAGCGTTGTATGAAGCGAAAATTATTTTCAAAGCTAAAAATTTATCTGCGGTGATTTCTTTGGTTCGTTTCTTTGTCACCAAAGAAATGAACATATTATAATTGGGAGGGCATATTTTTATGTTATATGCAGTTATTGACATTGGTTCTACTACTATTCGTATGGCTATTTATGAAATCTTGGATAATAAGTTAAATCTTATTCATAAGCGCAAATATACTGTAGGTTTAGCAAGTTATGTTAAGGATAATGTCATGGAACAAGCTGGTATTGATAAAGCTTGCGAGATTTTAAACAGTTTTAAATCCTTCTTGACTTCCTTTAGTATCGAAAATGTAAGTGCTTTCACTACAGCTGCACTTCGCAATGCTCAAAATAGTAAAGAAGCTGTCGCTGAAATCATTGCTCGCACTGGTATTGATTTGCATATCATCTCTGGTGATGAAGAAGCAACTTATGATTTTATCGCTGCTACACATGAACTTGATTATCATGATGGTTTTATCATTGATATCGGTGGTGCTAGTACAGAACTCATTCGTTTTGCTAACAGTAAAATTATCCAAAAAACTAGCTTGCCTATCGGCTCTTTAGCTCTCCATACAAAATATGCTACTGATTTTTTACCTAGCGAAGAAGAAATCGCACAAATGATAAAAGAAGTTCATGCTATTATTGATACAGCACCTGAATTCAAAGATATTTCCCATGCTGAAATCTGTGGTATTGGCGGTACATGTAAAGGAGCTAGAGCTTTATATAACGAAATGTACGCTCAAGATGATATAAATGAAACTATACCTGCTGACAAAATTCCTGAAATGATTTCTCATTTCACACGTGGGCATAAATTAACAGATAAAGATATCACAACTTTATTAAAAACCGTACCAGACCGTTTGCATACTATTATTCCTGGCATGGTCATAGCTAACGAAATCGCTAAACTAATCCATGCTACAGCAATAACTTATAAAGATGCTGGTATGCGTGAAGGATTTTTATATACTCATGTAATTGAAGGTTAGTTTTTTATGCAAGAAAATAACGATATTTTACAAATATTATTCTCCTATCAAGATAAAAATTATGCTCAATTTGTACAAAAATTATTGCCTAAAAATATTGATAGAGAAAATATAAAAATTATCGGTATACGTTTACCACAATTGCGAAAAATTGCTAAAGACCTAGTAAAAAATGATTGGCAAGAATTTTTAAATCAAAATACCAATGAATATTTTGAGCAAATCATGCTTGAAGGCTTTGTCATTGCTTATGCTCCTATTGATATAAATGCAAAACAAAAATTAATTCAAAATTTCTTACCTAAGATAAATAATTGGTCTATTTGCGATAGTTTTTGCGCTAGTTTCCAATTAAAAACTAAAGATAAAGATTTATATCTATCTTTTATAAAAAATTATTTAAACAGCCCTAATGAATATGAATTGCGTTTTGCCATTGTGATGTTATTAGACTATTATTTAACAGAAGATTTTGCTGACAATACACTTCAATTAGTCTATAACACAAAAGATATTTCCTATAGTGTAAATATGGCTAAAGCATGGGTTTTTAGTAAATATTTTTCGTATTATCCAGACAAAGGCTTAAATTTTTTGCAAACACAGTCATTATCTAAAGATGTTTTTAAAATGACTTGTCAAAAAATAAGAGACTCCCATAGAGTTTCTTCTCGTTATAAAGAAGCAATAAAAAATTTATAAAAATTTTTATCAGTTGTTATCTAACATTCATTATTTAACAACTGATTTTTTTATCTAATATAGCCCTAAAGCCTTATATCATAGACTTTTTTCGCTAAAAATGATAAAATATATTAGTTAAGATGATTGTCGTAATTTGTTATTTCGGTCATATTTTGACCGTAGATTAAAATTGAGGTGAGAATGTGACAGAAACTATAAATACAGGAAAAATTCTCCCTGTAAATCTTGAAGATGAAATGAAAAACTCATATATTGATTATGCTATGAGTGTAATTGTTATGCGTGCATTACCTGATGTACGTGATGGTTTAAAACCAGTTCATCGTCGTATTTTGTATGCTATGCAAGAAGCTGGTATGGGCTCTAATAAACCATATAAAAAATCTGCTCGTATCGTCGGGGAAGTACTAGGTAAATATCATCCACATGGTGATATTTCCGTTTATGATGCTATTGTTCGTATGGCTCAAGATTTCTCTTGCCGTTATGTATTAGCTGATGGTCATGGAAACTTTGGTTCTATTGATGGCGACTCTGCTGCTGCTATGCGTTATACAGAAGTTCGTATGTCAAAAATTGCAGAATTAATGCTCCAAGACATCGATAAAAAAACAGTGGATTTCACACCAAACTATGATGAATCCCTACAAGAACCATCTGTATTACCATCTAAAATACCAAATCTTTTAGTAAATGGTTCTTCTGGTATTGCCGTTGGTATGGCAACTAATATACCACCACATAATTTAAACGAAGTAATTGATGGCGTTTTACAGATGATTGATAACCCTGAAATTACTGTTGAAGGATTAATGCAAACTATCAAAGGTCCAGATTTCCCTACTGGAGCAATGATTATGGGTCGTGATGGCATTATTTCTGCTTATAAAACAGGTCGTGGTGCAGTAAAAATGCGTGCTTGCACAGAAATTACTACTTTGCCAAATGGTAAACCACGTATCACTGTAACTGAATTACCATATCAAGTAAATAAAGCTCGTCTTGTAGAACGCATTGCTGAACTTGTTCGTGATAAAACAATTGATGGTATTACTGATTTAAATGACGAATCAGACCGCAATGGTATGAGTATTGTAATTGATTTACGTCGTGATGCAAATCCAGAAGTTATTTTAAATCAATTATATCAACATACTCAATTACAAGAAACTTTCGGTGTAATTATGCTTGCTTTAGTTGATGGCAGACCTCGCATTCTCAACTTAAAACAAGTTTTACATTACTATATCAAACATCAAGAAGATGTTATTCGCCGTCGTACACAGTATGAACTCACAAAAGCTCAAGCTCGTGCTCATATCTTAGAAGGCTTAACTATAGCACTTGACCATTTAGACCCAATCATTAAAACTATTCGTGATTCTAAAAATGGCGATAGCGCTAAAGAAGTTTTAATGAGCGACTATACTCTTACTGAAAAACAAGCTCAAGCTATCTTAGATTTGAGATTACAACGTTTAACTGGTCTTGAACGCGAAAAAATCGAAAATGAATATCTTGAAATCTTAGATTATATCTCTGATTTACAAAATATCTTAGCAGATGAACAAAAAATCTTAGATATCATTAAAGAAGAACTTTCTGCTGTTAAAGCTAAATTCGGCGATGCTCGTCGCACTCAAATCACAGATGATAGTTCTGATGTAGATATCGCAGATTTAATTGCTGAAGAAGATGTAGTAATCACTTTAACACATAATAACTATATCAAACGTATCCCAGTAACTACGTATCGCAATCAAAAACGCGGTGGTCGTGGCGTTACTGGCATGGGTACAAAAGAAGAAGATTATGTTGAAAATATGATTATCACATCTACACACAATACAATCTTATTCTTTACTAATAAGGGACTTGTATATCAATTAAAAGGATATGAAATTCCTGAATCCGGTAGAACTGCAAAAGGCACAGCCATTGTAAATCTTTTACCATTAGCAAAAGAAGAAACTATCACAGCTATCATTCCTATTAAGGAGTTCTCTAAAGATAGATATTTATTTATGGCTACTCGTCATGGTATCGTTAAAAAGACAGGTCTTAGCGAATTTGATACTAATCGCAAAAAGACAGGTCTTATCGCACTTTCTTTAAAAGAAAATGATGAATTAATCGGTGTAAAACTCACTGATGGTAATCGCCAAATCATCATCGGTACTCGTGATGGTATGTCTATTTGCTTCAATGAACAAGATGTTCGTTCTATGGGTAGAACTGCTCGCGGTGTCATTGGCATAAAATTAAAAGGTGAAGATACAGTAATTGGCATGGACAATATCCGTGATGATTGCGAAGTCTTAACTGTTACTGAACATGGTTTTGGCAAACGTACTGCAACTTCTGAATATCGCACACAAACTCGCGGTGGCATTGGTCTTATCAATATCAAAGTCACTGAAAAAACTGGTTTTGTAATCGGCATTAAAGTTGTAGATAGCCAACAAGAATTCATGCTCATTTCTACTGAAGGTATCGTCATTCGCTCAAATATTGAAGAAGTTTCTGTAATTGGCAGAAATACTCAAGGCGTAAAAATGATGAATATGGATAATAATGATAAAGTAGCTGCTCTTGCTGCTTTTGAAATCAAAGAAGACGATAAATAATTTATAAGACAAAAGGATTTTGCTATGTATGATATGGGAAAAATACTCATCTATATAGGAATTGCTCTTGTTATTATCGGTCTATTAATCCATTTTGGTGGAAAATTATTACCTCTAGGTAAATTGCCATTTGATTTTAAATGGGAAGGTAGTAATTGGGGCGTTTATTTTCCTTTAGGTAGTTCTATTTTAATTAGTATTATCTTAACATTAATCTTAAATTTATTATTTCGTTAACTAAAAATACCGCAAATAGTTTTTATCCTATTTGCGGTATTTTTTATTTATGATTTACCTGTAGTATTCATATCTATAGCTGGGACATCTCTTGTTGGTGTTTGTGGCACAGGTTCTTTTTGTTTTGTTGTATTATCTTCCACTGGAGTTTCTTCTCTAGTTTCTACTTTTTCTCGATTACTATTTGTTCGTGGTCGTTCTTCATCTACTTCAGATTTAAATCGTTTTGTAGATTTTTCTTGCTCTTCACGAAGTCGTTGCAATCTTTCTTCATGTTCCTGAGCAATTTCTCTTTTTATGCGTTCTTTTTCTGTTACTTCTACAGCATTATCAGGAATAGATTCTTCATATTCTATATTATCTTCATGAATAGATGTTGTAATTGATTGATTGATTTTTATGCCTAATGTATTTGCTAAAATCTGTCTTGTCTTACTGATATCTGGTACCCAATAGCTAATACCTTCTATATATACTGGTTTACCTGGTAACATTTCTGATTTTAATCCATTATCTTTTGCGTCTTGAAGTGTTCCCAAGAAAGATAATATTTCACTAACTGACATATCAGTTTCCACTGAATCAGAAACAGCAGATACAATAGCTGGCAATTTAGGAATAATTGTTGGAGATACTAATTTGTCCATTACTGCTTTCATGAAATTCTGTTGACGTTTGATACGACCAATATCGCCCTCTTCATCACGATAGCGCACATATGTTATCGCAGTCTTGCCGTCCATATGTTGCATACCTGGCTGAAGGTCAATATATAAACCGCCATCATCATCCCATGGGTCTTCATAATACATGCGTTTTTCTACATCAATATCAATACCGCCTAAAGCATCAATAATTTTAGTAAAACCATGTACATTAATTTTTATATAATGATCAATATGTGTATTTAATAAACTTTCAATGGTTTCTTGAGTTAATTTTCTACCACCATAGGCATAAGCTGCATTAATCTTATCAAAGCCATGACCTTTTATTTTTACACATGTATCACGAGGCACAGATAACAATGCTGCTTGATTTTTATCTGGGTCTAATGTCGCTATCATTAAGGTATCGCTTCTCCCCACATCATCAGCACGCTCATCTACCCCCATAATCATTACAGTAGCCTTATCTTTTGCAACTAACATACCTTTTTTATCATCTTCATTATAATCTGGTTTATTATCAACTAACGCATTAGCAAAAAAAGCTCCTACCATACCAGATAAAATAAAAACAACTACTAATATCAAGATATATTTTACATAACTGCTTTTATTTTTTTTATCTCCATTTCCCAATTATTATCCCTCACATTATTCAAATTCATTTAAATATTAACTATTCTATTATAAGATTTTATCAATTATTCCGCAATTGTTATTTCTCTATTTTAGTAAACGTATACTAAAAAAACTTTATTTTCATAAAAATGAAAATATTATATAATACTAATATCACATCTTATAAAAAGGAGTATTGTTGTGGATAAGAATAAACAAAAATACAAATATCTTTATTTATTGTCAGAAAAATACCCTAATCGTCAATCTGTTGTAACTGAGCTAATTCGCTTAAAAGCTATTTTAAACTTAGCTCGACCAACAGAACATTTTATGAGTGATTTACATGGTGAATATGAGTCCTTCTTCCATATTCTCAATAATTGCTCTGGTGTTATCAAAGAAAAAGTAGATTATTTATTTTCTGAAGAAATGTCCACCTCACAAAAAGCTGAATTTTGTACTTTAATTTATTATCCTAAAGAAAAAATACTCAATTTAAAAAAACAAAAATTAATCACTACTCAATGGTATTCTCAAAATCTCATCTATTTATTGCGTCTATCAAGATTGATGTCTTATAAATATCCTCAATCAGAATTAAAAAATTTACTGCCTAAAGGATATGAAACCATCATTCTTGAATTGCTCACAGCTAGACCAAATGATGATACTTTCCAAGAGGTATATTTCAATACTATCTTAAATACTTTAATCAATATTAATAGTGGTACAGATTTTATCATTGCCTTTACAAAATTCATCAAAAAACTAGCTGTTGCTCATTTGCATATTGTCGGCGATATTTATGACCGAGGACAGCGACCTGATTCTATTATTGATATGCTTCGTCAACATCATTCTGTAGATATTCAATGGGGTAATCACGATATCTTATGGATGGGAGCAATGTGTGGCAATGAAGCTTGTATAGCAACAGTAGTGCGAAATTGTCTATCTTATAATAATACTGCTGTTTTAGAAAAAGGTTATGCTATCAGCCTTCGCTCGCTATCTTCATTAGCTAGTAAATTATATCCAGATAAAACCTTATTAGTAGCTATGCAACGTACTATTTCCATAATTTTATTTAAATTAGAAGGACAACTCATCAAACGCAATCCAGATTTTCAGATGAATAGTCGCCTTTTATTAGATAAAATAGATTATATCTCCAAATATATCAAAATCAATGGTATATCTTATCCAATAAAGAGTCCTTCCTTCCCTACAATAAATCCTCAAAATCCCTATGAATTATCTTTAGAAGAAACAGAAGTCTTATCCGATATAAAATCAGCATTTTTAGATAGTGTGCGCTTGCGCAAACATATTGATTTTCTTTACCAAAAAGGTAACGTCTATAAAGCATATAATAACAATTTACTCTATCATGGTTGTATACCATTAAATGAAGATGGTAGTTTTATGCGTATTCATCTAAATAACAAATATTATTCTGGAAAAAATTATTTAGACTTTGTTGATAAAACTATTCGCCAAGCATATCTTGGTTTATATGAACAAAAAAATATCGATTTAATGTATTATTTCTGGTGTGGCAGATATTCACCATTTTCCGGTAGAGAATTTAAAACATTCGAACGCATGTTTATTGAAGATACTGATACATGGATTGAACCTTCTGATGCGTATTATAAATATTGCAATGATGAAAAAATCTGCGATATGATACTTGAAGAATTTTCCTTAAAAACAAAACGTGGACATATAATCAATGGTCATGTTCCTGTAAAAGTAAAAGAAGGAGAAAGTCCTGTAAAAGCAAATGGAAAATTAATCATCATTGATGGTGGTTTTTGCAGGGCCTATCATAAAAAAACAGGAATCGCTGGTTATACTTTAATTTCTAATTCACGTGGACTACGTCTTTTAGAACATCAATCATGTGCTAATATCAAAGAGTCCTTAAAAGCCAACCAAGATATTGAGTCAGTTTCCTGTACTTTAGAATTACAAAATTATCATTCTTCAACAGCTGATACTGATTTAGGCGAAGAAATCCAATGTCAAATAAATGATATCTACCATTTAATGCTCGCTTATCAAAATGGTTTAATTCCTGAACAAGCTTAATTGTAAAAAAGGCAACTTATTTTATTTAAATAGTAAAAATAAGTTGCCTTTTTTTGACATCTTCATAATTATTTGAGATAATTTCTATATATAAATATAATGAAAAGGATAGATTATACTTATGACTTTATTTCTTTTAATCAGTGCAATTATTTTGATTGCTTGTGTAATTGGAAGTAAATTATCTACTCGCTTTGGCGTGCCTACACTTTTATTTTTTATTGGTCTTGGTATGCTCTTCGGCTCTGATGGTTTATTTCAAATTCATTTTGAAGATTATTCTCTCGCCGAAAAAATCTGTTCTGCCGCTCTCATTTTCATCATGTTTTACGGTGGCTTTGGTACCAAATGGAAAACTGCTCGTCCTATAGCTAAACAAGCTGTTTTACTGAGTACTTTTGGCGTATTTATCACAGCTGCACTCACTGGTATTTTTTGTCATTTAGTATTAGGTTTACCACCACTTGAAGGATTATTAATCGGTGCTGTGCTTAGCTCTACTGATGCAGCTTCTGTCTTTTCTATTTTGCGTTCACAAAAATTAAATCTAAAATACAGTACTGCTCCTATGCTAGAAATTGAAAGTGGTAGTAATGACCCTTGTGCTTATATGCTAACCATAATTTTATTAACTAGCATTGGCAGTAGCTTAAACTTCTTTGATATCTCCTATTTAATTTTTGCTCAATTTGCTTATGGAATTATCATCGGTGTCGTCTTAGCTTTTATCGCTTCTTGGATATTAAAAAATGTTCAATTCGGCGAAAATGGCTTTGACTCTATCTTTTTAGTTGCTATTGCCTTAGCTGCTTATGCTCTCCCATCTTTAGTTGATGGCAATGGTTATTTAAGCACTTATATTGCAGGTATCATCTTAGGCAATCAAAATATCCCGAAAAAGAAAAATCTCGTAAATTTCTTCGATGCTTTTAATGGCATGATGCAAATGCTCATCTTTTTCTTATTAGGTTTATTAGTATTTCCTTCAAAATTACCATATTATTTTGTTCCTGCTTTATTTATTGCTATTTTCCTTACATTCATCGCTAGACCTATAACCATGGCAATATTATTATCTCCATTTAAAGCTCCTTTAAATCAACAATTAATCATGTCATGGGCTGGTCTTCGTGGAGCTGCTTCCATCGTTTTTGCGATTGTCGCTGTCGTATCACCAAATTATGCTGATGACTCAATTTTCTCCATAGTTTTCTGTGTCGTGCTTTTATCTTTATTATTCCAAGGTGCTTTATTACCATCTGCTTCAAAACATCTAAATATGATTGATGAACATGAAAATGTATTAAAAACTTTTAACGATTATACTGATGAAAATAATATCCATTTCACTTGTTTAGAATTAAATAATTCACACCCATGGATTAATAAACAAATTCGCGATATCGGCTCTATCCCAGGTACATTGATTGCTGCTATCTTGAGAAAAGGAGCCACAATAACACCAAAAGGTGATACCTTCTTGCGCGATGGAGATACACTCATCATTTGTGCCAAAACTTATCAGGGCAATGATAATATCACTTTAAATGAAATAAATATTGATGCTAATAATGAATTCATTGGCAAAAAACTTCGCGATATTGATATCAAAAAAGATTCACTTGTTGTTTTAATTCAACGAAACGGCGTAGATATCATACCTGATGGTGATACTATTCTAGAAGAAAAAGATACGCTTGTAGTTTTCTCTCAAAAAAATCTTTTTCATTTAGCCTAATTTAAAATCAAATATAAAATAAAAAGATAGTTATAAGACAAAATTTAGTCCTATAACTATCTTTTTTTAATTTAAATTTTATTACATGATAGATTTATAAATTTCTTTAATAGCTTCTACACTTACATCTCTTGGATTTCCTGGTGTACATGCATCAACAAAAGCAGATTCAGATAAAAATTGAAGGTCTTCTTCTTTTACACCTAATTGAGTCAATTTCTGAGGAATTCCCACATCTACACTCAATTTTTCTACGGCTTCAATACAAGCCTGACGAGCCTGTTCAATACTCATATCTTCTGTATTTTTTACGCCCATAGCTACTGCGATATCACGATATTTATCTGCTGTTGATGGCGCATTAAATTTCAATACTGGTGTTAATAAAATAGCACAAGCAACACCATGTGGAATGTCATATACTGCACTCAATGGATGAGCCATAGAATGTACTATACCTAAGCCAACATTAGAAAAGCCCATTCCTGCAATATATTGACCTAAAGCCATTTGTGCTCTACCTTCTGGATCACCTTTAACAGAATCTCTTAAAGAACGAGCTATGATTTCAATAGCTTTTATATGCATCATATCTGTTAATTCCCATGCACCTTTAGTGATATAACCTTCGATAGCATGAACAAGTGCGTCCATTCCTGTTGCTGCACAGAGTTTTGGTGGCATAGATGCAGTCATATCTGGATCGATAATTGCCACTACTGGAATATCATGTGGGTCAGCACAAACAAATTTGCGATTTTTTTCTTCATCAGTAATTACATAATTGATAGTTACTTCTGCTGCTGTACCAGATGTTGTGGATACGGCAATAATTGGCATTGCTTTATGTTTAGTTGGTGAAGCACCTTCTAGACTTCTAACATCAGCAAATTCTGGATTTTTCATAATGATAGCAATTGCTTTACTTGTATCAATAGCACTACCGCCACCTACAGCAACAATTACATCAGCACCACATTGTTTACAAAAATCCACGCCTTCAGTAACATTTTTGATTGTAGGATTAGCTTTTATTTTATCGTAAATTTCATAATCTATTTTTGCTTCATCTAAAATATCACATACTTTTGTAGCTACTTTGAATTTAAGTAAATCTTTATCTGTAACTAACATAACTTTTTTCAAGCCACGATTAATTACTTCATTTGCAATCTCTTTTATTGCTCCTTTACCAAAATAAGATGTTTCATTTAATATTGTTCTACAAATCATTTAAATGCCTCCATTTATAATATATGATTTAATTGTTCTTTTTTTCACAAAATTTTATTTAGATATACAATAAACAAAAATCAAATTTCTTTTTCTTATTATAAGTCATAAATTAACATAAATCAATATAAAACAACATATTTTTATATAAAAAAAGATATTCTCACTAGAATATCTTTTTCTTGCTTATTATCATTTTAATCTATTAAATACATATTTTGCCATGACAACTTGCATGATAAATAAAATCATCAATAAATAAAATACGGATATAATTCCTATTCCTTGAGCGATAAATCCCAAGATAGCAGGTCCTAATATAACACCTGTATAACCCATGCAAGTTACTGCTGTAACAGCAGCATTTATCGGCATATCTTTTTGATATTGCAACAAACTATATAATACAGGCACAATATTTGCAGCACCTAAACCAAGTAAAACAAAACCAACCAACATTAAATAGAAATTATCTATAATAATTATCCATAAAAATCCTAATCCAGCTAAACTACTTCCTAATACTACAGCTTTTTCCTCGCCTAAAAATTGCACTACTTTATCCCCAATTAAACGCATGATAAGCATTGCTACAGAAAAAACAGCATATCCCACACCAGCTAAAGATAATTCTACATCTTTTACCTCAGCTAAAAATACACCGCCCCAATCCATGATTGCACCTTCGCCTAAAAAGCTCACACAAGCTAAAATGCCGAATAAAACAACAATTCCTTTAGGAATAGCAATTGCACTTTCACTATTAGCACTTTTATAATCTAAAAAATATCTGCCAAAGAAAATTACAATAGCTAAAATTATTAAACAATGAATGATTGCTATAAAAAATACATCAAGTCCCATCTTAGCTAAAATACTAAATAAGCCAGCGCTACAAAAACAACCAACACTCCAAAAACCATGCATACTAGACATCATGCGTTTTTGCGATAATTTTTCAACAACAACAGCATTGATATTCATACAAACTTCTGTACAACCCATAATAGCGCCTACTAAAATCAAACAAATAGCATATGACCAAACATTTGGTAAACAAGACAACGCTACTAATACTATCGCAAATAAACTACCTGTAGTAACCATCACTTTTTTACAACCAAATTTTTTGCCTAAAAGACCGCCAATCGGTATAACAATAAAAGCACTTATACCTATGCACAATAATAATAATCCCAAAATATCTGCTTCAATATGTAAACGTTCTTTAATCATAGGTATCATAGGCGCCCATGTGGAAATGGCAAAACCTGGTATAAAAAAAGCCATTCTAGCTGCATACTGCTCTTTTTTACCGACCTTAAACTGCATTAACTCTTTGTCTTCTAAACTCACAAATAAACCTCTTTTCTTTTTTTATTCTAGATAAATTCCTATATATACATATCATATTATATGAAATTAATAAAAAAAGCTATAATAATAAAACCTTGTATAGCCTAATTTTTTTTAGCTATACAAGGTTTATTATTATCATATTTAATTTAAAACTTTAAATACATAAGAAGATACTATTGCTTGCAAAATAAACAGTCCAGCTAAGATACAAAATACTGCTACAATACCAATTCCATGAGCAATAAACCCTAATAGAGCAGGGCCAAACATTACTCCTAAATAACCCATACTAGTAACAGCTGTTACTGCTGAATTTATAGGCATTTCTTTTTGTCTACCCAATAAAGTGAATACTACAGGAACAATATTTGCAGCTCCAAAACCAAGAAGAATAAAACCAAATTGCATCATAAAGAAATTATCAAAAACAATAGAAATTATATATCCTATACTTGCTACTATTCCACCAAAAATAACAACGCGCTGTTCGCCTAATTTTTGTACTACTTTATCACCAATCAAGCGACCAATGAGCATAGCTGCTGAAAATACTGCATAACCAACACCAGCTAAAGATAAATCTACACCTTTAGCTTCTGTCAAAAATACACCACTCCAGTCCATCATACCACCTTCGCCTAAAAAGGATATAACGGCTAAAACTCCAAATAAAGTTACAATTCCCTTTGGTATAGCGATAGCTTTACCATTACTAGCACCTTTATACGGTAAGAAATATCTACTGAAAGCAAAAATAATCATGAAAATAATAATACAATGTATAATTGCTATTTGACTAATACCTAAACCTAATTTAGCCAAAATACTAAATAAACCAGCTCCAGCAAAACAACCTACACTCCATAAAGCATGCATACCAGACATCATGCGTTTTTGGGAAAGTTTTTCTACGATTACAGCGTGAATATTCATATTTACATTCAATATACCACCTATAGCACCTAAAACAAACAAAAAGATAGCATACATATAAATATTAGGTAACATGGATAATATTATAATTTCTACACCCATACACAAGCCCATAACACGCAAAACTTTTTTACAGCCAAATTTTTGTGCAAATAATCCAGCTATAGGCATCATCAAAAAAGAACTTACACCAATACATAATAACAATAAACCCAATATATCAGCGCCAATTTGTAAACGTTCCTTTATAATTGGTATCATTGGTGCCCATGTAGATATACCAAAACCTGCAACAAAAAATATTATTCTAGCTGCATATTGTTCTTTTTTCCCCACTTGAAGTAAATTCAAATCCTGTTCTTTCACACTCAAAACATTATCACCTCTTACTAAAAATACTGATATATTATATCTATACTTCTATTTTCTGTCTAGTAGGATATTTATATTATTTGTTGACATTCAATTTATAGCTTTCTATAATATAGTTTGATTTCAAACTATATTGGAGGTAATAAAATGTTATCTGACGAATTGCATTTTCTTTTATTAAAAAGTTTTCATCATAGTAACAAAAATATTATCCAAAAGATTTCGTCATTAAAGCTTTTACCTGGTCAACCCAAAATTTTAGAATATCTTTTAGAACATAATGGCTCTATAGCTAAAGATATAAGTAACTATTGCGTCTTAGACAAATCAACTATCACCAGTTTATTAGTTCGCATGGAAAAAGATGGTTTAATTACGCGAAAAACACATTCTACAGATAAACGTTCTGCTTATATCTATTTGACTGAAAAAGGTCTTCAAATGGCTCATAAAGTAAAAGAAATTTGCTTTAGTATTGATGATAAAGCCTTAAAAAACATTCCACCTCAAGAAAAACAACATCTTTTAAAAACACTTAATACAATAATCAAAAATTTGGAGGAGGAATAATATTGAAAGTCATATCTCTACGTTATTTTTATTTCTTTTTAGGTATTATTATAAATTCATTTGGCATAGCTTTTATCACCAAAAGTAATTTAGGTACCTCACAAATATCATCTATTCCCTATATTTTTAGCCTTGAATATACCGATTTCAGCTTTGGTTTAACGACCTTCATCTTCAATATAATTTTTATCTTAATTGAAATAGCACTTTTACGCCGTGATTTTGAACCTATACAATTTTTACAAATAGTAGCCAATATCATATTTAGTTTCTTCATTGATGTTAGCATGAATTTACTATCAGCCTTTGAACCTGAAACCATTATTGTAAAATTAATATCGCTTTTTATTGGTTGCTTTATTTTAGCAATAGGAATTTCTATTGAAGTCGCTCCTAATGTAATTGTTGTTCCTGGAGAAGGCGTTGTCCGTGCTTTAGCTTTAGTCATTGCTTTGAAAAAGCCACAAATAAAATTTGGCACTATAAAAATTTATTTTGATGTAACACTCATCATTATTGCTTGTATCTTATCTTTTATTTTCTTTGGCGAATTAAACGGCATTGGACTAGGTACCATCGTTTCTGCATTGATAGTAGGAAGATTTATAAATTTAGTAAACCGTCATTTCAAATTTCTCAGACATATCCGTGCCTTAGCTCGTTTAAAATAATCTTTAAGAAACTAATTTCAATCCTACTACTGAAAATAAAATTAAAAAAATACAAAATAAACGGCGCCAATTAGCACTTTCTCCGTATTTGATAATACTCACAGCCACGCCTCCCACAGAACCGATACCGGACCATACGGCATATGTAATGCTCATCGGCAAAGTATCTAATGCCAAATTTAGCAAAACAAGACTGCCGCCGAACGCCAGACACATCTTCACGATAAGCACTGACGATTTTTTCAAACCGAATTTTTTAATAAGCTGCCACTTATTCATATAATTAATACTTAAAACTTCCAGTAATCCGGCAACAATAACAAAAATCCAATCCATAACTTAAAACCTCATCTTTCTACTTGTTCATTCAACAATTTTAAACCGATTACACCAACAATCAAAGTAACCATAAATACAAGCTGCCAAAAACTCGGCAATATGCCAAATCCCAAAAATTCCACCAAAATCGTACCGATAGAGCTAAGCCCTACAAATACGGAATACGCCGTTCCTACCGGCAATGTATTTCCCGCCGTAATCAGACAGTAACTCGAACCCATGATAGAAAGACACGTCACCGCCCATTCCCATGGAAGTTCAGCGTATTTAAGCCCCGTAATCCACATCAATTCAAAAAAAGTAGCACCTAAAATTTTTACCCAGCCGATATTCATCACAAAAACCTCCTGAAAATTAATTTTATAAAACAAAAAAGGCTATAGACTGCTGTTTGATTCAGAAACAGCAAAATCTATAGCCTTTTTTCAGACGCTTTCATTTACTTATGGTAGTTTAACAAAATTATTTTTATTTGTCAAATGCCGTTTAATCTAAACTAATTTTTTCACGTCTTTTGGAAAGCTCCTTCAATATATTAAAATAAAAACTTCCGTTTAACTTGTAAAATTTAAGATATAGACACAAAATTACCATAATCAGTAAAGCCGACATTATAAACATCATCACTCTCAAGCCCAAAACCGTTTCCGGCGTCTGAACCGCATTCGGCACATAACCCACCAAGGATAAAACCATCGCCCCGATAAAACCAGCAATAGCCGAACCAAATTTTGCTGTAAAAGTCTGCACCGAAAAAACTATTGCTTCACTTCTAACACCACATTTATATTCACCATAATCAACTGTATCTGCTAACATCACTGTAGTTGATACACCAGCCAAAGCATTTCCTAAACAAAATAAACTAGCTACACTAAAAAATAAAACAACACTTGCTTTGTGGTCATCACCAACAAAAAACATACCCAATAAACCTAAAACTAATAAAACAGCAGATAAAATATAAACTACTTTTCGTGAAAATTTATTTGCTAAAGATGGAAAAGCTATCAAACCTATAGAGCCAACGATAAAATTAACTATGCCAAAAATAGAAAACCATTCTTCATGACAAACTACATATTTGAAAAAATAAATATTCATTCCAGTCCATAAAAATACTGCAATTTGCTGTAATATCGTCATAAAAATAATAATTAATAATTGATCATTTTCCTTCAAGAAATTCAATACTTCACTAAGTTTAATATCTCTTTTATTTTTTATAACTACATGTTCACTGACATTTCTAACACATATTATTTCACAAATATTGAATACAATAGCTACAATCACGGAAAATCTCAAATAGCCATCACTTTCACTCGCTCCCATATTCACGCCTAAACAAGCGATTACTAATAAACCAATTGTAGACATCATTTGACCACCAAAAGTCGCAAATAATCTAGATAACATAGAAATTTCATTTCTAACCTTAGCATCATTTGAAAATGCCGGTATCATTGCCCAAAAAGGTACGTCCATCAATGTATATGTAAGACTCCATAACAGATATGTAACAATACACCAGACATTTATCAAAATTCCTTGTAAAAAAGTTGCTGGATTTAAATATAATAGAATTAAAACAAAAGAATTTATTATTGTTCCTATTAAAATCCAAGGACGAAATTTTCCCCATTTAGTTTTTGTATTATCAACAAGCCAGCCCATAAAAGGATTAGTTATAGCATCTACAATACGAACCACTAAAAATAAAGTACTCACAAAAATTAATGATACACCAACTACATCAGTATAAAAAATCATCAGAAAAGCAGCTATCATATTATAAATAAAATCTTTTCCATAAGCTCCTATTCCATAAGATAATTTCTCTTTCCATAAAAGTTTTTCCATAAATAAATTTGCTCCTCCATTTTTTTAATTTTTATAAAATAAAAAGACTATAACTCCTCTGTTTTGTTCAGAAACAGAAAAAGTTATAGTCTAAAATGACGAATTCAATATTTTTCTATGGAAATATTATGCAAAATTTTTAATGAGTTGTCAATAATTATTCATAAAATATAAAGAAAAAAGCACTGAATATTTCAGTGCTTTTTTCTTAACTGGCAACTTCCTATCCTCCCAGCACGTCTCC
>ERZ791719.488-NODE-488-length-18774-cov-4.09333_pt1 | contig 18774 bp, 9 predicted proteins | sample MGYA00510338_ERZ791719 | MGnify/ENA primary metagenome ERZ791719 (study PRJEB30046, sample SAMN00715131) | human gut metagenome | study: EMG produced TPA metagenomics assembly of the A metagenome-wide association study of gut microbiota in type 2... | reverse complement strand
TTCCTGTACGGGGGATTATGGAGCGGTTACAAAGAAAGAGTCCGCTCCTTAAAAAGAGAGCGGACCCTTTTAGTTTTATATAATCACAGTACCGGGATAGTAGTGGTTCAAAATCTGCTTATAGTTATAGCCTGCATCCGCCATCCCTTTTGCGCCGTATTGGCTCATACCGATTCCGTGTCCATTACCGTTTACCCCGGTAAACACCCAGCGGGAGTTCGCAGAATCGTACGTAAAGCTTTTGAAATTGGTAGAGTAGAGTCCCCAGCTGTTTTCGTAAAATTGCTCTGCCGTATACATCTTACCACAAAGAGTAATCGACTTTAGCCAGCCGTATTGGTCAAAAACACATCCTTGAATCCAATTACTGGGATCGTATCCCTCCGTACTGCCCCCTAAGGCCTTAATACCCTTTTCCAAATCGGAATTTTTAACATAGCATGTCATATTTTTATACTGCGTATCATATTTATTGTCCACATTTGTTAAGTAAGGCAATTCCACCCAACCATATGTATACGCTTTATTGGTAGTATCTGCCGAACTGGAGCCGTACACAGTAAGCGCAAGCTCATTATTATAGTACACCAATTCATCTTTTACAGCGGCGACAGCGCCACGAACCAAACTGGAAGGAACTCTTGCACTCAATCTTACTGAGGGTGTTTTTCCTTGTTTCAACAGATAGCGAATGTATGTATTCGCTGCGATGGTCTGCGCTTTATAGACTTCAGCGTTATTCATACCACCGACTTCCTGCTCCACCAGTCTTGCAAGAATCGTCTGCACATTTCCCTGCACATTGGTTCCTAATGCCTGATCGTATACTCGAATAGAGTCAAAGTAATCCTGATTATAGCAATAGTTTACATCCACATTTCCCTTGATACCCGGAACAGACGCCGTACTACTGTATTGCCAGATATCAGCCTTATCCCCTAGACTGTTTGTGCTGCCCCACTGAGCCACCCAGCAGTCGTAGCCTTCATTAATCAGCCCCAATCCATCATACCACTTGGTTATATCATTGTAAGAACCATAGAAACCAGGCCGGCATCCTAAAACGTTTTCCGTATATACCATTCCGTTACGGACAGCTTCAGTCCGCGATGCATAGGTGGTATTCGCGTTCATATATTCGCCATGCTTCTGGTCGCTGTATTCATAGTCGATGAAGAACGGTAAATCAAGAACAATCCCTTGCTTTTTAAGCTCATTCCATTCCGAAGAATTGCTAATAAACGTTACTTCTTCAATTGCCTCTTGTCCATTGAACGCATAACTGAACCAGTAAGCACCCACATAAATTCCAGCCGCTCGTGCATTTTTTATGTTCGTCAGGAAGTAAGGGTCCATCTGATAATAAGAGCCATTGGCTGGCCAAGACATCGCGCGAATAATGGCAAACTGGATACCGCTGGCCTTTACCTGATTCCAATCAATCAAGCCTTGATGGGAAGAAACGTCAACACCTTTGGTAAGATTGATCAAATGTCCATCTACAGGATCAAAGAAATATGTTTCACCATAAATTTTCTGCATTCCAAATACCATGCGACCATTTACATAGCACACAGTACGGCCATCCGGTAAATTTGTAATTCCTTCAGCTCTGCGTCCAGTATCGACAGCAAAATAACTCCAGTCTGCTCCGATTGCTTTTTCTCCGAAATACATATTGCCAGTTACTTCATCAAAGAAATAATACTGGCCATCTGTCGCAAGTGTTTCACCATAGGCCATATAGCCGTTGTCATAATATACCGTACGCCAATCAATTTTTTTAAAGCCGTATGTATAATCCTTTGTTGTTTCATCAATGTAGTACCAGCCGTTTTGAGGATCGTATCCTTCTCCTGTAATAATCGCACCCGTTACTGGATTAAAATCATACTGATGTCCCCAAACACGATTGGTGCCGTAGATCATTCTGCCATTCACATAGCATACTCTTCTCTGATCTGGCAGTGTATAAAAACCCTCTACACGGTGCCCTGTCTCCGGCTCAAAATAGCTCCAATTAGAATTAATCGCTTTTTCACCAAAATACATATTGCCAGTTACTTCATCAAAAAAGTAATATTGGCCATCTGTTGCAAGTGTTTCACCATAGGCCATATAGCCATTATTATAATACACTGTGCGCCAATCAATTTTCTTAAAGCCGTATGTATAATCCTTTGTTGTTTCGTCAATGTAGTACCAGCCGTTTTGAGGATCGTATCCTTCTCCTGTAATGATGGCACCTGTTATTGGATCAAAACCGTACTGACGTCCCCAAACACGATTAGTGCCGTAGATCATTCTGCCATTCACATAGCACACTTTTCTCTGATCTGGCAATGTATAAAAACCTTCCACACGGCGCCCTGTCTCCGGCTCAAAATAGCTCCATTGCTGATCGACATTTTTTTCACCGGTAGTCTTATTTCCGGTCACTTCATCGAAGTAGTAATAATTTCCGTCCGACGCAAGTGTTTCACCGTGCGCCATATAGCCATTATCATAATATACTGTCCGCCAATCCAAATTGAACCAGCCTTTTACCATCAAGCCACCATTTGCTGGATCAAAATAAGCCCATCCTTTTCCGTCGATATACTTTTCCCCGGTAAAATAGGATCCATCTGGATTAATATACACCGTTCCATTTTCAGTCTCTACTAAGCCAGTTTGTTTAGCAGATTCACTTTGAGAATTCTGATCAGACACAGCATCTTCAGAGGAATCTGTTACATTCTGACTTTCTTCAGTATTATTCTTTGGGGGTAGCGAATCGTCCACTGTATCTTCCGTCTCGGAAGGCGGCAAACTCTCTTGTGAATCACCGTCAAAAGGCGCAGTGCCGTCAGAAGAGTCAGGCGGCAAAGGTTCACTTTCCAACGAACCGTCCTCAGAAATTGCATCATCCTTATCGGCAGCACCTTCTGTCGATTGGTTTTTGTCCCCCTCTTCTGCGTTATTTTCCGGATTAGACGGAACAGTCTCTGCGTTTCCTTGTTCCGATTCAGAAGGCTTTTCTTCCGTCTTGCTTTCATCATCGAAAGGCTTCTGCTCCTCCGAAACATCTTCAGAAGGTGCAGTAGAACCAGAGTCATCCTTTTGTTCAAGGCTCTGCGCATTGTTTAGCAAATCGTTTTCTTGTGCTATTTCAATCCCAATATTTTCTTTGATTTCAGAATTCTGTGATTCGACAAAAGGAACAAAAGAATCTGTTTGTATAATACATTCTTTATTTTGTGTTTCTTGTTCTTGAATCACAGTTTCCCCGATACGAACATTTTGTTCTTGAACATAACGTTCAGAAGTGTCTGCATACGCAGGTGCCGAAATCAAAAGAGCTCCTATTACCGAACAAGCGAAAATAATCAGATGTTTTTTTCTCAATTTTTTACGCCTCCTTAAAGCACCATTCCCAAGATTACTATAGCACTTATAGATTCTATTCTCCAGTCTTTTTCCCTTTTTTACAAATGTTTCTAAATCGTAAATCTTTGTTCCTTTAGTCGATGCGTTTTGACGCTCAAAACATTTTTTATATCATATACGCACAATACAATCATCAACGGCATCATTGTATATAAATAACGCAAATTGCATTCTAAAAGCAATAAAAATAAAACGATTCCAATTAAAGCAATGCGAATTATATTTGTAGCAAGAAACAATTCTTTTTTTCTCTCTTTTTTACTTGACAGTAGCGCATATAAAGAACTATGTGTTATGCAAAGCATAATCAACAAATAGCCGCTTTGAATCCAAACCGAAGTAACCATCTTCCAGCCTTCCGTATCCACTACAAACCAATTTTGTATTGTTACGGCCGTTGGTGATGTGTTTAACAGAACACCTTTCCAAGTCTTTCCTTGAGTAAATGTTCCATTTCCCACGCCTTGAATCAATTTCTTATTTAAATGGATTGCCAGCCCCCCCACTCCCATTGTTTCTATTCGAGTTGCTATTTTTTCATGTAAAAATTTTTTCTTCGCCTCTATTCCAACTTTTTCTTTTGTTTCTTGCACATCTCGCTCATCATAGGCGCCATTGGATTGCCTATTCAATCCCATGGCAATAAAATGCTGCATTGGGAACTCATTCCGCTCTACCAAATCTTTACCTACAACTGTATTCAACGCCACTTGGGTTGAAATTTGCAGCAAAAAAGTAAAAATAAAAAACACCAGCAACAGTTCTGCCAAAAGAGCCAGCTTCACTTTTCCACTTGCGGAGGGGCGTATAATATCCAACACCCAAACAATGCAAAGAGCAATTACTGAAACAGCGACCTGTGGTTTGGTCCACGTTCCAAATGCCAACACTGCTGCTGCAACGCAACACCTAATCCATCGCTTTTGGAAACTTGTATTCTTGATTCTTAAAAGAATATACAATGCTGCAGGAATAGTCCAAAGAGCTACTATATCTGTATAAAAAATTGAGCCTGACTCACTTAATGCAATCATGGGAACGGACAAAAAAAACGCAACTATCGCCATTCGACTTCCCAGCAGCAGTTTTACCAGCTTGTACACGAAGAAGATTGCCAAATCAGCTAAAAATGCCGCCAATCCACTTAATAAAAGCCAACTATCTTCTAATGTTGCAGGCAAATAACAGCGATAGGCTGAAACCAATAGCTGTGTAATGGGCATATTGTTTGTATAATAGGACAAATATTCTGTCCAAAATAATGATTGATTGCTCAAATCCCCGCGAACAAAATGGTATGCAATATAGTTAACTGCATACGCATCGGAATCAACCTGAGAATAAACGCACCAAACATAAAACATCTGGATGCCCAACAGAACAATCACGATTCCTCTTGCGCAAATGTTCCCCCATGTTTTTTGAGATAACTTGTTATATAAACAAACAAGCCCTACAATCGAAGCAATCCACAGAGCAAACATCAAAATGTATTTCAACAATGATGCGGGAACTCTTTGCGTTGTCCCCCACAATATTTCAAGAAAAATCAACGAAAAAAGCAAAGCAAATGTTGCGTTGGCGAGCAATAGCAAAATTTCAACCACACGAAACCTTTGTTTTGACAAAGCACTGTTCATTTTATCTCCTTCCGCATCGAAAAACAGTTCTAAAACCACATCTTTTAATATACGCAAAGAGAACATTTTTTACAAATAAATGTTCAGAATCCCTTGTCGATGATATCCTTGGCAAAAGGATTGGCTGATGGTACAACAGTGTCGCCACCACTCATCATCAACCTCCAAAATGTTTTTTCTTTAAATTTTAAGTGAAAACGGGTGTACATCCCTTTGATGCACTCACACTTCCAAGAGGCAATCCTTATTCTGCTCTGTCGTCATACCCGGGCGATACGAATGCATCTCCCATTTCTTATTCCATTTTTCTTCGAACCGCTTTAGATTCACTTTAAAAACGGCCTCATACTTTTTCTTATCCAGCTTTTTGAATGTTGCGCCGTCCTGATGGTGGATAAACGCATCGTCAACAATCGCCAAGCCCCACCCTGCTGTACGCACCGCTTCGCTGTAATCGTCGTCTTCGAACATACCGACCTTGTATCCGTCATCCAGCATTCCGCATTGCTGAATGACGGATTTGCGGATCATCGTACAGAACAGCGCCAGCGCCTTCACATTGCGAAACTCTTGGCCGTTATGTGCCCATGTGTAACGATAGGCAAACTGCTCAAGGCCGTCCAAATCGTGATACTCCACTGCCACTTTTGCCTCATTTCCAATGGAGTTTGTGACAGGGCCGCACATTCCGAGATGGCTGTCGTTCTGCAGATGCTTCGCCATTGCTGTAAGCCAGCCACGCGTGGGAACTGTATCGTTATTCAAAAGCACGATATAATCTCCGCTTGCGGCCTGAATGCCGACATTGTTGCCGCCCGCAAAGCCAAGATTGTCCTCGTTCAGAATCACTGTGACATTCTCGATATTCTGAGCATCCAGTTCCTTGAGCCAATCTCTTGTCCCGTCAACAGAAGCGTTGTCCACAAGGATCAGTTCATAGTTCGGATATGCCGTTTTGCTGAGAATCGTTTCGGTGCACAGCTTATTCAGCTTCAAATTGTTGTAGGTCAAAACGATAACGCTGATTTTCGGAACAGCTGTCCGCATCATATCGGCAAAGGCCTCATAGCGATGCTGCCAATCGTTTTCCCGTGCAAATGCAGCACACTCTTCCGGGCCGGCCAATGTATCTGTGCCGTTCAAACAAGCCGTTACATATTGCAGGAATGTCTCGTCATCATTGGCCATATACACGTACCGATCCCGGAACGGCATCAGCTCCGGAATCTCCGTTGCAACAACTTTTTTTCCTGCGCTGAGATATTCATAAAACTTGACCGGATTGGTCGCCTTGATCAAATCCGTTGAAGTGTCAAACGGAATGAGGCAAACATCAAACGTCTTCAGGTACGACGGCAGTTCCGAATACGGCTGTTCTCCCAAAAGCTTAATGTTGCTCTGCGACTGGAGCACATCTTCCCACTCCGTAACGGCACCCACGATCACGAAATCGCATTCAGGCAGATGTTTGGCCAAATAGACGATCTTTTCGGCATCGAACCAGTGCGCAACTGCGCCGTAATAACCTACGATTTTTCGTTCTTTTTTCGCATTTGCGCCGAACGCTTCATGGAAATGGTCATACTCTGTTCCGTTGCGCACAATTCCGATCGGGCCTGTAAAATACTTTGCAGCGATATCCGCCAAAAATTGAGAAGACGGAATTACCAAATCGCATGTTTTCAAAAGTTTAATGCAGTTTTCGCCGACATTTTTCTCTGCCGGTGTCAGGAAACCGGTATAATCATCCATGTAATCGACGACCATTTTAAACCCGAACTCTTCCCGCAAATAAACGGCGGCATTTACCCAGTTCGGATAATCGACGATCGTAATGGCGTCCCGAATGCCATACTTCCAGAGCAGTTCTTTCAAGGCTGCCTGAATGCTTTCCGGATTTTCAGACCAATCTGTTCCGTAAATTGCCGTTGCATCCGAATTAAAGAAATCTACAATATACAGATTTTCGCTCTGTTTGTGTACAGACGCGGGACGATGGGAGTTCGCGTTGATATAAAACACTCGGTGACCATTCTCGGCAAAGCGAACGGCAAAATGCTGCGGACGCTGGAAGCGGAAATCATAGTCGATCACCGACAAAATGATCACGTCATGCTTCTGATAGGAAGCAGGCAGTTTGACAGCTCCATTGCTGGAAAGCAATTTTCCGAGTGTTTCGCCGGATGTAGAAGCCGATACTTCTGTCGCGTCTGCCCGATTCTCAAGCTGGGACAAAAGTTTTTTATCTCCGCACGTAACGAAAGTTGCACGCTCCAACAGCGCTCCATGTACCTGCTCATACACCGTGTCATACAGTGTTGCGCGGTTGGAATCGCCGGAGAGATGATACCAGATTTTCTTTTCCGGAACAGCATCCGCAAACGCAACATTTCCGGCCCATCCCAACAACAACACCGCGGGCTCAATCTGAAGCGCACGCAGCAATTCCGTCTGCGGCACAAGCAGCAAACGCTCGGAAACTTGCTGTACACAAGTTACATCATTGCTCGCCAACAGACACAGCCACCCGGCTTTTGCCATTTTATGAAACAGAAAATATGCATCATCTATTGCCCTGCGATCCTCCACGCAAGGCGATGCCAAAACACCCTTTGCCGGAACCGTGCGAATCTGGCGCACGATTTCCCGGCTTACGTTGGTCTCACAGAATTGATCTGCAATCGCAGAAAAACGCGTCCGATCATTACGGATATATTCCAAAAATGCACTTTCCAGGAAGCCTATGTTTTTTAAAACACCGGCCTCTTCCATCTGCTTTTCTTTCGCCAATCGTTCTTCAAGACTGAACGGCTGTATGCTCGGAACAGCCAGCGCAGCCTGCAGTGTATGATAAACACTGTTAAGCGGCTGGAATCTTCTGTCCGCCATTTCATCCGGACGATGCAGCAACCAGCGCAGAAAATGAATTTTTTCCGTAACATTCCCAAACAGCAGCTGACATTTCAGGCGGCTCCAAAAATGAAGCAGCTTAAAGAAGCTGGAATTCAGCATCTGTTCACAGTACTGTGTTCCCTGCACCATAAACACCGCTGCCTGCTGCTGCTGTGCCGCATATTCCCGAAGAGTTTTTTCCGCAAGCACCGTCAAGGCATCCATGTGTTTTTGTTGTTTTTGCAGCAAAGCGTCGGCCGCTTTCAGTTTTTCCTGTTTTGCATTATTCTCCTGTTCGCATGCGTCGATAAGCGCCTGCAGTTTTTCCGTCTCTTCCTTCAGCTCTTGATTCTTTTCCTGCAACAAATCGTTATTTTGGCGCAGAATTTCGTTTTCTTTTTCCTTCTGCGCGTTCTTTTCGCACTCCTGCTGCTTTTCGCTCAGCAGCTGATCTACGTGTCCGATTTTATTGTCCCGTTCAATTTCCGTTCCTTTCAGCCGGTTCTCGGTTGACTGCAGCAGTTCATTTACCCATAAAATTCCTTCATGCCGCATGGTGTTCGTCTCATCCGGATAATTCTTCTCAAACAATTCCAGATCTTTGCCCGTAAAAGCAATTTTGTCCATATATTCAATATTGCGGTAGTAGACTTTGCACGCAGGGATTTTTTTCAAAGAACAGTGATTGGACAGCACTGCCGCATGTTCAAACAGCGCAAGATTGAAGCGCTCATCAAAAAAGCCGACCTTACGCTTTACAAGCCAGCATCCTTCAGAAATAGAAATCTTATTGTAACCGCGCTTTTTTCTGCTCTCGCTGAAAGAACCCGCGATATAATACAGCGAATCTGTCTGATAATCCCAGCCCAGTGTATTTTCGCCCGCGCAGCCTGCGCTTTCCTGTGTGAAGATGTAGCAATCTTCATGCAAAGGCAGTTCTTTCTTCAGGTTTACAAAAAACTCAGAATCAAGTGTCGCATCAGCCTTGCAGAACAGCACATACTCTCCCTGTGCTTGCTTCATTCCCAGATTGTACATTGCAGGCAAATTTCCCGCGGAAGGATAAACGTTTACCTGTTTTCCCTGCCAAAGGAACGGAACCGATTCCTGGCTTTCCGAAGTAACCAGAATCACTTCACTCAAAACGCCATCGCCTTGTGCCAAACTATCTTGCAGCAGATGCAGATACTCTTTTTTATCATTACAAATAATAACAAGCGAAATCAAATTACTTCCTCCAACTTCACAACCGAATCAAACACTCATGGACAATTTTTTCAATTGCCTGCCCCTTGCTTCCGCCGTTCAATTCTTGAATCACCATTTGATGAATCTCTTTCGGAACGTCAAACGTGACCAAATTACAAACTTCTTCCTGAATCTGTTGTTCGCTGGTGCAGCACAATGCGGCACCCATATCATGCAGCGGCATCACAGTATGCATCAGATCCTGCCGATTAAACAGCAAAATCGGTTTTCCGAGCAAAGCCGCGTCAATCGCAACCGTAGAATAAAATGTCATCACAGCAGCAGCCTGATGCAGCAGCGTAACCGTGTCCACATTACGCACCAAATGCAGATTCGGGATCTCGCTTTCCAATTCTTGCAGCGCATCCGGCATCTCACCCGGATGCGGTTTATAGACAAACTGAATGTCCGGATATTTCTGCAATTCTGCTCCGGCTTTTCGAACAGCTATCCTCGGGTCATACTGCAGCGGAATATCTTTTGGGCATTGGCCGCAAAATACGAACCATTTTTTATCAATATCCAGTCCGGCCATCTGCGCAAGTTCGGCACGGTCTGTCTGCTGTAAAATTGTTTGATCAAACTGCGCACTTCCGGTAACAACAATATTATCCATCGGCACCTGCAACAACAAGTGCAGCTGTTTGGCAAAATAGTTTCCCCAATATAAATAGCAACCCGCTTCTGCCGGAGCTTCCCGCAGCCGATGCGCCAAAGGTGCATGCTGAAGCGCCAGTGCTAGGATATTCCTTTTTTTGCAATAGTGAAACATTGATTCCATGAATCCGCCGCTGTCAATCGTGAGCAACAGATCCGGCGTTTCCTGATCCAAAAGATACTGCAATGCATCAATGGCAAGGTCGGTATCCCAATCTGCCATTCTTGTCAGTGAAGAATATTCATCCACACGATGATACGCAATGCCTTCCGCCTTGCAGTATTCCACTTCCAATCTGCCGCAGACTACAAGCTTCAGGAGAATTCCGTCTACCGAAGCAAGCTTTTTCACAATCGGAGAAAGCTTTTTCAAGCCTTGTACCGTACACGAAAAAACAAGAACTTTTTTCATTGTTACTCCAATCCTAAACAACAAAATTCACATGGCTGCTTAAAATCCGGCTTTCGCCGGCGGTTACCCCTGATGCTGTCTGCGATATACAAACTCAGCAAAATCAAAGTCCAGCGGAGTATCAATATCCGTTGCCTCCACTTCATCGATTACATAAATATATGGTTTTACGCCAACAACATTTTTATTTTCAATCATTACGTCACGCTCAATAATGTTTATCGCAAAATTCAGCGCAGCGATATCCGGAAGATCCTGACTTCTCGGCTGATGGCGCAGATCATAGTTGATTGGCAAATTATCCTTGAACAAAAACTCTTTGATCAAATGTGCAGAATTCAAGGAATCATACTTGCCACGGAATGTTTTGTATTTTTCTATGGCAGCGACGATGGTCTCATCCTTTAACAGCGGATTTGTAACATTGATATACGCAATTACATCCGTGTCGATGTTTTCCGCCATATTTTTATAGACGTCGCTCATGGAAACCGAATTCGTTGCATAGTATTTGTCTCGTTTAACCGCTTCGCAACCGTTCTCTCTGGCGATTTCCAGCATCGTATCATCATTTGAATTCACAACAATGCCATCCAGACTTGGAATTCTTTTCAGCTGCTGCAATTTCAAGCTCAAAAGATTGCTGCCGGCAAACGGCTTCAAATTTTTATTCACTACACGTGTTGAACCGGAACGAACCGCTACCAACGCTTTGATTTTCATAAAAGCCCTCCCTGCCATTCATCAGTCTGCATCAAAAACAATCGGCCGTATTTTCATTACGGCTTATTTTAAAAAATATCCATCAGTTCTTCCAGCTGGCGCACTCTTGCCGACCAGTCATTCTCACGGGCAAAAGCTTTACACTGTTCTTTGCTTGCCAAACCATCCGTTTGTGCAAGACACGCGCGTACCTTTTCTACAAAAGCGGCATCGTCATTCTCGCAATATACATACTTTCCGTCATAGGGCATCAGTTCCGGAATTTCAGTTGCAACAACCTTTTTCCCGGCGCTGAGATATTCGTAGAACTTCACCGGATTTGTCGCTTTGATCAAATCCGTGGAAGCGTCAAACGGAATCAGACAAACATCAAAATCCCGCAACACTTCCGGCAACTTGTCATACGGAACAGCATCCCACAACTCTACCTTTGCAAGCTGCTGCAATCTGCGCCGCACCGTCTCATCCGACACCCCGACCAAGCGGATACAAATGTCCAAGTCGCTTCGGCTTAGCGCTTCAATCTTTCCGCAGTCAAACCAGGTAGACAGCACACCGTAATACCCTACGATCCAGGGTTTCTGTACACCTTTTTCCTGCTTTTCCGCACAAGCAAAATGTGCGCAATCTGTACCGTTGCGCAAAAGCTCAACCTTGCGCGAACCACTCTGCCGCGCCTTTTCTGCTAAATACGCAGAAGTCGCCAAAGTCAAATCCGCGTTTTTCAGCATGCGCACAGCCATGTCGCGCACATTCTCCTTGTCCGCATGATCAAAATCCGCGAAATCGTCCAAATAATCCGCAATGATCCGTGCGCCAAACTCCTGCTGCAGCATCTCGGCGACCGGCTGCCAAAGCGGATGCTGGATTATTACCTGCAAGCGATCGTTTTTCTGCCATACTAAAATTTTCTGCACGGTACCGAGGACATCTTCTACAAGTTGCGGATAGGCCTGCGCCTGCGCAGCCTGATAAATCGTCGGTGTTTTATAGGTGTTTTGCAAAGTGATTACATTGACACTTCCGACACGGACAATTTCCTCTCGGTCCGGATGCCGCGCGCCAAACTCCGCATTGAAATAAAACACCGCTTTTCCGTTTGCGGCGCATCCGTTTGCCAGATGCTGCGGCCGCTGAATCAGAAAATCAAAATCGATTGTTCCGAGAAACAACACCGTAACATCCGACTTTTCCGGCACGTCATACCGACGAAAACACATCAGCTCACACCGAATGGTCTCTGCCTTTTGTTCCAATCCGACAAGCGGCTGAAAACGGACATCCGGCTCACCGCCCCGCATAAATCGCAGCAACGACTGACGCTCGCATTTTCCGGCAAACAGCTGCCGCGGAATACGGGACAACAATTCCGCCATGTGCGACGAACGGTTGCGTCCTGCAGCTCTCGCCATCTCCTCCATCTGCGCGACTGTATCCTCCATTTGAGCGATACGTGCATGCAGCATCTCATCGCGGTTTCGCAATGCATTCTCTCCTTCCGGACAAAAGCGATCAGGACATTTTCTCGCTGTACCAATCCAAAAGATGTTTTGCAATGCGCTCCGACGCATGTCCATCCCCATAGGGGTTTACGGCGTGAGCCATCTTCTGGTAATCTTCTTCGCTTGTAATCAGTTTTTCGGCTTCCTGCACAATGTCACTCGTCTTTACGCCGACCACTTTCACTGTTCCCGCTTCAACAGCTTCCGGACGTTCTGTCTCTGTGCGCAGAACTAAAACAGGAACACCGCAAGCCGGCGCTTCTTCCTGCAGGCCGCCCGAATCCGTCATAACCAAAAAGCTACGGCTCATCAAATTGTGCATGTCCTCAACGTCAAGCGGCTCAATCAACCGTACACCTGCGCAGTCGCCAAGGATACCACGTGCGGTTTCGCGTACCGCAGGATTCAAATGCATCGGATAAATGAACAACAGATCCGGAAATTCCTGAGACAATTCGCGAATGGCGCGGCAGATATTCTCCAGCGGTTCACCCAGATTTTCGCGGCGATGCGCCGTTACGAGCACAACGCGGCGGCCTTCCATATTCTCATTGCGCAGCTGCTCATTTTTGTATTGGTAATCTTTGCGAACCGTTGTTTTAAAGGCATCGATGACAGTGTTCCCTGTCACAAATACGTTCTTTACAACTGCTTCGCGTTCCAAATTGCGGCGGTTGTTTTCCGTAGGAGAAAAGTGCAGTTCCGCAATACGACCCGTAAGGCATCGGTTCATCTCTTCGGGGAAAGGAGAATACTTATCAAATGTACGCAAACCCGCTTCCACATGACCTACCGGAATCTGCTGATAAAACGCAGCCAAAGCAGCCACAAAAGAAGTTGTTGTATCGCCGTGCACCAAAACAATATCCGGCTGAACCTTCTTAAGAACCTCTTCCAGCTTCATCAAAACATCCGCAGTGATGGTGGTCAGCGTCTGACGCGGCCGCATGATGTCCAAATTATAGTCAACTTTTGTATCAAAAATGTCAATCACCTGCTGCAGCATCTCACGATGCTGGCCTGTCAGGCAAACGATGCTTTCAATATTAGAATTTGCCTCCAATTCTTTTACCAAAGGGCACATTTTGATTGCCTCCGGCCGTGTACCAAAAACACTCATAACCTTCACTGAAAATACCTCCAGTTTTATAGCAAATCAGCTTTAATTGTTTATTACAAATAATATTAATTATAACATATAATTCTTCGCTTGTCTCGAATTTCTGCAATTTTCGTTTTTCCTTCAGATGCCCCTCTTTTATGCGCTACAAAAACCACATAAGAGCCGACCGAGCCACTTTTCTGCTCATGAGTCGGTCACTTTTTCGAACTTCTTACTTGTAAAATATTTTATAACAATTGTGACGTTTCCATCTGGTTTTTCGTAATTTATTTTGATATATTATTAGGAACAGCATTTCAACGCGAGAGGACGATTGAATTGGGCATCCAATTTACGCATAATAAATTCCGAATTGCCGTAGCAATTTTAATATGCATCCTTTTTCTTTGCCTGCTACCTCAGCTTTTCTTCCCAGCCGACCCCATCCAAACAGGAGCATACGCCTCCACCTATACAGCGAACGAAGCCGCCTCCTGGGACACGGTCTTAAGCGCACACCCCGATATGACTCATGAGGAAATGATCTTAATATCACAGCGGTTTTCCGCCTTGATTCGTCATCCGCAAGCGCTGAATGTCCGCTTAACCTCCTTGTACCCGTTGAGCAATGGCGAATTGTATATTCTTTTATACGATGCCAACGGCAACCTAATTTTACAAACAGCGTTGCCCGTCACGGAACTTTTCTCCAGTACTGGTGCAAAGCTGAAACCGCCGACGCGACTTAAGCCGGGGACTGAATACCGTTTGGTCCTCAGCAGCCGGGCTCCCTCGGAGGATTTCTCTCCTTTGGCTCTGCTCGACGCGGCTGGAGCGGACTGCATCATACACACCTCAACGCCGTTTGATGAGATTTCTCTTGATTTTTATGTGCACGGCGTGCAGCTCCACCGAACCTATTTCGCCTACCTGCTGGCCTGCGCTCTGGGAAGCATACTGTTGCTGCTGCTGGAAGTCACGCTGAAAAAACGCGCGCTGCGCATCCTGAGTTATCTTGCCGTTGGCGGTGCCGTTATGCTGAGCAGCCTTGAGGCTGTACAGCTTTTGCAAGAGGCGCATATTTATACACTGCCTCCGCTTTCTTTTCTCCTGTCCTGCTTTATCTGGGGTCTTATGTGCTGCTTTTTCTTTGCCGTCAGCACCCGTCTTTCATTCGCGGCGGCTGCCAGTTCCACTATTGTGATCGTTTTGGCACTTGCCAACCATTATACCTATCTGCTGCGGCATTCCATTCTTACACCTGCAGACCTTCTTGCCTTGGGTACCGCCATCAATGTTCTGGACAATTACCGACTGGAGCTTTCTTTTCCCGTTATTATCTCCCTTTTCATCCTCTGGCTGGATATTGTTTCCAGCTTCACTCTGCTGCGCGTGCAGTATTACCGGCGCGGACTGTCCAAAAAGCGCTTACTCGTAGGCGCACTCTGCCTGTTTGTCAGCTTTCTGGGTGTGCAGCCTCTTCGTTCGCGCGATTTCTTTCTTCGAAATGGTCTCGAGCCCGCTATGTGGGATCCTGAAACAACTCAGGCCTGCAATGGGTTCCTTGTAAATTTCACCGCGATGTACAGCTTTTCCCGCCCGTCCGAGCCGCAGGGCTACAGCACACAGAAAGTAAAACAGATCGCGCAGCAATATCCCAGCGACTTGGCCGGCGATGCCTCGGGACCGAATATTATCTTTATTATGAACGAATCTTGGGCTGATTTTACACGTGCCGGCCAATTGGACACCTCCGAGCCCGTGACTCCTTTCATTGGCAGTCTCGCCGAGAGCGGAGAGGCTGTTTATGGGAATACTGTCGTCCCTGTAGTTGGAGCGGGCACCTCCTGCAGCGAATTTGAAGCGCTTACCGGCGCCAGCTACTTTTTTGGACTTTCTTCGAACCCGTACGGGTTCTATACCTATCCAGGCATGGCCTCCAGCGCGGAGAATATGAAGCAGCTGGGATATCAGGCCCGCGCACAACACCTGATGCCTGCTGCCAACTGGGACCGTTCCAGCGGATTCCCCCGTCTTGGTTTCGAGGATTTTATCTCACTTGAAGACGTTGAGGATGTGGAAATATTCCGCGGACTTCCCACGGATGCCGCCAGCTATAAAGAACTGGTCCATATGTTTGATGCCGGAAACGGGCCACAGTATCTGTTCTGCATTACAGCACAGAACCATGGTGGTTATGATACAGGACTCGCTGTCAACAGCCAGTTAGAAATCCTTTCTCCTGCCGGTTCCTATCCCTGCGCGCAGGAATACCTGCGGCTTTTGCAAAAGACCGACGCCGCATTCGCTGAACTTGTGAATTACTTCCGCGCACAGCCGGAACCGACAATCATCCTGATGTTTGGTGATCATCTTCCGGCCGTTGAAGAAGAATTTTTAAATGCTACACTTCCGGAAAATGATATTTTTGCACTTTATACTACTCCTTTCATTCTCTGGGCCAATTATGACCTCGGCTTAGATAAGAGCGCATCAGAAGTCACAATGAGCAGCAATTATCTTTTCTCCTATTTATTGGAAACAGCGGATCTTCCGATGACGGGCCTGCAAAAAATGCTGCGGACGCTTTATGCAGAATATCCGGTCATTTCCGTAGCGGGAGTCCTGGACCGGGATGGGAATTATATCGACGCTGCTGCAGCGGCCGACCTGCCGTTGATCCGGGACTATAGTTATATGCAATACAACTATCTTGTCAAACACGCAAAAACAGCTTCTGAGTTTTATCAATTTCATCAATAATTTTCCGATGAAGAACATTTATAAAAGCGACGCTTTCCAAGGGATTATCCCGGAAAGCGTCGCTTTTTGGCGTGTTGCGTAAGAATGTTTTCTTACGCCAATACGCCTTTAGAATTGTGTATTTGGTTTCCTTTATTCCACTACTGCTCTTTACAGAGCACAGGCTGCATCGTATGCGGTTTTGATAGCATTGGAAATGTCCGCCGCCCTATCCGCACAGTCGCCCACCCGCACCACGGGTATGCCTGCGTTTTCCAGCGCCGATGCATCGAATGCAGCAGGACGCGCCCCCACGGCCATTACCACATAGTCGCAAGGGATGAGCGCTTCCCCGCCTTCTTTGTCTTCACAGACAAGTGTATCCATTGTGATTGCTTTCACCGTATGGCCCGGATACTGCTCTACGCCCAGCGTCTTGTAGTTTTCCATCAGCGTGGGAAGGATCGTAGTGCTCTCACCCGCGGCAATCTTATCCATCATCTCCACAATGGAGACCTTACAACCGTGTCCGGCCAGATATTCGGCGGTCTCGCATCCCACCATACCGCCCCCAATGACGGCCACGCGTCCATAGACCTGTTGTTCACCTGCCAACACGGCCCAAGCGTCGGCCACATTCGGGCCGTTCTTGCCCGGGATGGGAGGTGCAAAGCTGGACGCCCCCACAGCTACGATCACAGCGTCCGGCTTCGTGTCCAAAATGTCCTCCGCAGACACTTCAGCCCCAAGGCGCAGTGTGACTCCCGCTTTGCATACAGCATGCGTCAAGTCCAATACGGCGCGGCGCATTTCCTCCTTGCGGGGCGGTACGCTGGCAATGTTTAGCTGGCCGCCCAACTCTGGTGCGCGTTCGAACAGCGTGCCGCTGTGCCCGCGCAGAGCGGCCACGCGCGCGGCCTCCAAACCGGCTGGCCCGCCGCCTACAACCGCAACATTTCTTTTCTCTGCAGCAGGCGTGATAGAACGGGTTCTCTCGTAACCGTTTTCCGCATTGAGCACGCAGGCCAGGAATGCACGGTTCTGGATGTTATCCGTACACCCCTTGTTGCACGAAATGCAGCGTCGGATATCGCACGCACAGCCCGACTGCGCTTTGTTCGGCCAATCCGGGTCGCACAGAAGCGGGCGGCCCAAACCGACGATGTCCGCCTTTTCGCTTTCTACGATCCGCTCTGCCATAGCGGGGTCGATAATGCGCCCTACCGTGCTGACCGGAATAGACACAGCCTCCTTCACCTGCCCGGCAATGTCCGCAAAAAAGCCGTAGGGCTGTACGCCCATAGGCGGGATGGTATCCGCCATATTGCCTGTATGATTGGCCTGCGCCACATGAAGCATATCCACGCCGGCTTCCTCCAGCCAACGGGCAAATTTCGGAGCGTCTGCCGCATCCACGCCGCCTTTGCCGCGTTCCGGCGTCACGACGGCAAATTTGTAGTCAATGACCATCTCCGGCACCGCCCGTTTGAGCGCCCGCACCAACATGATCGCAAAACGGGTACGGTTTTCCAAACTGCCGCCAAATTTATCGGTACGATGGTTCATGCGTGTGCTGCACAGACATCCCACCAAACGGTCGCCATGTATCTGGACCACGTCCACGCCCGCCTTCTGCGCGCGCTGCGCACATGCACATATTTTGTCGATGATGGAAAGCAGCGTCTCCTCGCTCACCTCGTCAGTAAAAAACTGCATATCATGGTGCAGCCGGGCACGCACCTCTTCCATTTTCCCTTGGGCGAAAAGCGCGTTGACCGCATCGCAGTCGTATTCCGGATGAAAAATCTGGACGCCCAGCTTTGCGCCATAGGCATGCACACGGTCTGCAAGCAAACGGAAACTTTCAATCTGGCTGTCATCAAACAGCTTTGGCGTGGGAGAAAAACTGCGAATGGGCGCAACGTCGCCCAGCACGATGTATCCCACACCGCCCTGTGCCAGACGGGTATAGAACGCGCGGCTCTGTTCCCCAATGCTGCCGTCCCGTTCCTCATAGCCCGTGGTGAGCGGCGGAAACATGATACGGTTCTTCAACGTTATTCCGCCCACTGTTATCGGCTGCATGATTTTCATTTCCATTGTTGTTTACCTCCCTGCAAATGTCCCCCACAGGAGATCCTGCGGGGGTATTTTTCATAAATTGTCTTGAATGAACTTCCAAATTGCCTGTTCGCAGGCTGTGCGGGACGGAATGGTGGCGAAATTGTGGCCTCCGCCCGAAACACGTACAAACTCAGCCACCTGGTACAGCCCTGCATAACGTTTACAGCTTTCGTCATCCACCAGTTTATCATCATCTGCCCGGATGACGATGACAGGACCGTTGTAGCCTTTTGCCTCTTCAAATGGATCCGGATGCGCCGCCATGTTGTAGTTGAAGGCCATTTTGTAAACAAGCCCCTCCAG
>ERZ791719.481-NODE-481-length-18984-cov-5.13012_pt1 | contig 18984 bp, 15 predicted proteins | sample MGYA00510338_ERZ791719 | MGnify/ENA primary metagenome ERZ791719 (study PRJEB30046, sample SAMN00715131) | human gut metagenome | study: EMG produced TPA metagenomics assembly of the A metagenome-wide association study of gut microbiota in type 2... | reverse complement strand
TCTACCCACGACTGAGCGGCAAGACGCAACATTGTGAATGAGGAGCAAGGCTAAACTGCTTTAAGGGCAGTCCGAGGCGGGATACTCGACCCGACGGCGCAGGATGGTTGTATTCGCCGTATGTCATAGCGGAATGTGACAGGTAAACACAGACCGCACGATACTTATGACAGCCAGCCGCAGTAAGCGGAAAAGGACGAAAACCCACTACCGACATCACAATACGCTTTTCCCAAAGTGTCTAACTGGAGATTGCCTAAACCGGAACGCCGGAACTATCCGGCTATGCGTAATGCCGCAAGGCGATAAATTTCAAGGGGTAAAAACCCAAGAAAGATGACGCTGAATATCCGGCATGGCAACGGAGCCTCCGTAGTAGTCCGAGGGCGGGAAAGCCGTCTACATGGCGAAGGGAGGCAGGATGTCAACCAATTCATAAAAAGGAAAGGTGCGTGAGGCATTATGAGAAGTCCTGAAAATGTGTTGGAAAGCCTAAAATCCAAGGCGTGTAACAAGAGTTACAAGTACGAGCGGTTATACCGCAACCTGTACAATCCACAATTCTATCTGCTGGCATATCAGCGGATACAGGCGAAACCAGGCAACATGACAGCCGGAACAGACGGCAAAACCATTGACGGAATGGGAATGGCAAGGATAAACGCCCTCATTGAAAAGATGCGGGATTTTAGTTATCAGCCTAACCCGGCAAGGAGAACGTATATCCCGAAATCCAATGGGAAAATGCGTCCTCTGGGGATACCGTCATTCGACGATAAACTGATACAGGAGGTGGTGCGGCTCATCTTAGAGAGTATTTATGAGCCAACCTTTAGCGACTATTCCCACGGTTTCCGTATAAACAGAAGCTGTCATACGGCACTCAAATATGTGCAGAAATATTTTACGGGGACAAAGTGGTTCGTTGAGGGAGATATAAAGGGCTGTTTTGACAACGTAGACCATCATGTGTTGATTGCTATTTTGCGAAAGCGGATTGCAGATGAACATTTCATCGGTCTGCTCTGGAAGTTCTTGAAAGCTGGATATATGGAGGATTGGAATTATCACAATACTTATTCCGGCACTCCGCAAGGCTCCATCATCAGCCCTATCCTTGCAAACATCTACATGAACGAACTGGATAGCTATATGGCAGAGTATGCAGAGAAATTCAACTGCGGAAACCGCCGTAAAATCAATCCTGCGTTCAAGAAGAAGCTGGATGTCTGCCGGGGGAAAGAACAAAGGCTTAAAAGAAATCTCTCTAAAATGAGCGAGGAAGAAAAAGAGGGCTTAATTGCAGAAATCCGGGAACTGCGGCGTAGTCTGAAATCTATGCCGTATAGCGACCAGATGGACGATAGCTATAAACGGATTTGCTATATCCGATATGCCGATGATTTCTTAATTGGAGTTATCGGCAGCAAAGAAGACGCAGAACAGATTAAACAAGATGTAGGCTGCTTTATCCGGGACAAACTCCATCTGGAAATGTCCGAGGAAAAGACATTGATTACTCATGGACACGACGCTGCGAAGTTCTTGGGATATGAGGTCACAATCGCCAAAGGCGAACACAACAAAAAGACCAAAACCGGGGCTACCAGACGGGTAAACAATGGAAAAGTCTTACTTTATGTTCCCCATGATAAGTGGGTAAAACGACTGTTCTCCTACAATGCCCTCAAGATTAAATACGACAAACAAAATGGAAACAAAGAGGTTTGGGAACCTGTCCGGCGCACTCGCCTGTTGCACTTGGACGATTTGGAAATCCTAAACCAATACAACGCAGAAATCCGTGGATTGTATAACTACTACCGACTTGCAAACAACGTGTCTGTACTCAATAACTTCTACTATGTAATGAGATACAGTATGCTCAAAACCTTTGCTGGAAAATATCGGACACGAATCAGCAGAATTATCCGCAAGTACCGTCAAGGGAAAGATTTTGTTGTGGAGTATCCGAAGAAAAACGGCAAGGTGGGAAAAGTGCTGTTCTACAATGACGGTTTCCGCCGGAATACCAAAGTAGAAAGCGGAAATCCCGATATAGTAGCACGAGCCGTTGAGAATTATGGACGCAACAGCCTGATTAAAAGACTGCAAGCGAACCAATGCGAGTGGTGCGGCGCAGAAAATGTGCCGCTTGAAATACACCATGTACGAAAACTCAAAGATTTAAGTGGCAGAAAACAATGGGAAATCGCCATGATTGGGCGTAAGCGCAAGACAATGGCACTCTGCGTCTACTGTCACGATAAGTTACACGCTGGGAAATTAGACTGACATCTGGAGAGCCGGATACGCTGAGAGGTGTAAGTCCGGTTCGGAGGGGAGTTCTCGGAAACCTACCATAGCAATATGGCAAGGCGCCGGGTTCTTACCCTACTGATGGTCAGCCTTGCCCCGATTCCGCTTTCCACTTTTGGAAACAGAGAACAGAGCAATATCGGACAGAATTATCTGCGTTCGCTGTTTGCAATCGGATTCCAGGGATTCCTGATTATGATCTGCGTGGGCATTTATGCGGTGCTGATTCAGTCTATCGCATTCAGTGATGACATCATCGGTTCTATCTGGGGTGTTATGGGCTACACCGTCCTTTTGTGCTTCACCCTGTTTAAGACTGGTTCGCTTGCGAAGGGTGTATTCAGCGCTCACTAAGGGAAGGAGGAAATTGTTTGGCAGCGTATATTCCCGTACCTCGTGACCTGACGAGGGTAAAAACAAAAGTGTTCTTCAATCTGACGAAACGGCAGTTACTTTGCTTTGGTGCGGCGGCGCTCATCGGAGTGCCGATTTTCTTTCTGGTCAAAGCAACCGGAAATGTGAGCCTTGCAGCACTGTCCATGATGATCGTCATGTTACCGTTGTTCTTTCTGGCAATGTATGAAAAGGATAGTCAGCCGTTGGAAGTGGTTGTAGAACACTTCATTCAGACCAAATTCGTTCGTCCCAAGGTTCGCCCTTATCAGACGGACAACTATTATGACGCTTTGATGCGTCAGTACAAACTGGAAAAGGAGGTTGAACGAATTGTTTTTCAAAAAGAAGCCACAGGCAAGAAACATCAAAATGCCTGCAAATCTGAATCGGAAGCAGCAGCGAGAAATTAAAGCTGTTGTGGAACGGGCAAAGAAGGACAACGGTATTCCGCAGACTGCACAGCAGTCCATTCCCTTTCAGAGAATGTTCCCGGATGGCATCTGCCGTGTCACTGACAGTTATTACACCAAGACCATTCAGTTTCAGGACATCAACTATCAGCTGGCACAGCAGGAAGATAAGACTGCCATCTTCGATGAGTGGTGCAGTTTCCTGAATTTCTTTGACAGCTCCATTCACTTTGAGCTTTCCTTTATGAACCTGAGTACCGATGCTGAAAGCTTTGAAAAGAGTATCCGTATCCCGTTCAAGAAGGACAGCTTCAATCCCGTCCGTGCCGAGTATAGCCAGATGCTGAAAAAGCAGTTGGCGCAGGGCAACAACGGCTTGACCAAAACCAAGTACCTGACATTCGGCATTGAAGCCGAATCCATGCGGCAGGCAAAGCCGAGACTCAACCATATCGAAAACGATCTGCTCAATAACTTTCGGCGTTTGGGTGTCATTGCCACTACCATGAACGGCAAAGAGCGGCTGCATCTGATGCACTCTATGTTCCACATGGGTGATAATGATAAGTTCTTCTTCGATTGGAAGTATCTTGTGGAATCCGGGCTGTCCGTAAAGGACTTCATTGCTCCGACGGCGTTTGCCTTTAAGACCAACCGCACCTTCCAGATGGGCAGTATCTTCGGTTCGATGTCTTATCTGGCAATTACGGCATCAGACCTGTCTGATCGTATGCTGGCGGATTTTCTGGATATGGAATCCACGCAGATCGTGACCATGCACATCCAGTCGGTTGACCAGACTGCGGCGATTAAGACCATCAAGAGAATCATCACCGAGCTTGACCGTTCCAAAATCGAGGAACAGAAAAAGGCTGTGCGTTCTGGCTATGACATGGACATTATCCCATCTGACCTTGCTACCTATGGTAAAGATGCGAAGTCACTTCTGAAAGAATTGCAGAGCCAGAATGAGCGAATGTTCATGGTGACATTTCTGGTGCTGAACACCGGGCGCACCGAGCAGGAACTGGAGAACAATGTGTTCCAGGCACAGAGCATCGCCCAGAAGCATAACTGCAATCTGCGTCGTTTGGATTTTCAGCAGGAATCCGGACTGATGAGCAGCCTGCCTTTGGCACAAAACCTGATTGAGATTCGTCGTGGCCTGACTACCAGTTCCACGGCTATTTTTGTGCCTTTCACCACGCAGGAGCTGTTCCAGAATGGTGGAGAAACGCTCTATTACGGGCTGAATGCTCTGTCGAACAACCTTATCATGGTGGACAGAAAGAAGCTCAAGAACCCCAACGGACTGATTCTGGGTACTCCCGGTTCCGGTAAATCCTTTTCCGCAAAGCGTGAAATCACCAATGCGTTCCTGGTTACGGATGACGATATTATCATCTGCGACCCCGAAGCGGAATATGCGGCTCTGGTTCACAAGTTCAATGGTCAGGTGGTAAAAATCAGCTCCTCCAGTACCAACTATATCAACCCTATGGACATCAACCTGAACTACTCTGAGGATGACAACCCGGTAGCACTGAAAGCTGATTTTATCCTGTCCCTCTGTGAGTTGATTATGGGCAGTAAGGATGGCTTGCAGCCTATCGAAAAGACGGTTATCGACCGTTGTGTGCATCAGATTTACCAGAGATATTTCGACAATCCTGCCCCTGAGAATATGCCGATCCTTGAGGATTTGTATGATGCCCTTCTGAAACAGGACGAAAAGGAAGCCCACCATGTAGCGACCGCCTTGGAAATCTATGTTAAGGGTTCTCTGAAACTGTTTAACAACAGAACCAATGTGGATATTCAGAATCGTCTGGTGTGCTTCGACATTAAGGAGCTGGGCAATCAGCTGAAAAAAATCGGTATGCTGATCGTTCAGGATCAGGTCTGGGGGCGTGTAACTGCCAACCGTTCTGCCGGTAAATCGACCAGATATTATATTGACGAGTTCCATCTGCTTCTGAAGGAAGAACAGACGGCAACCTATTCCGTAGAAATCTGGAAGCGATTCCGTAAATGGGGCGGCTTGCCGACCGGTATTACTCAGAATGTCAAAGACCTGCTTCGTTCCCCGGAGATTGCCAACATCCTCGAAAACTCTGATTTCATCTATATGCTGAATCAGGCAAGCGATGACCGAAGTATTCTGGCACAGCGGTTGAACATTTCGCCGCATCAGCTGTCCAATGTAAATGCCCTGTATGAGAAGTTCAAAAAGGACAACCCCGATGCCGGTTCCAATCCCTTTTCCCGTTGGCAACAGAAAAGGGCAATCAAGAAAGAATATGCTGCCGCCAAAGCCGGTAAGAATACCGCTTCGACAACGGCTTCTGCATCTAAGGGTGCAGGCAAGGCAACGGGCAAAGCAGCTCAGGGAGCCAAGAACATCACAGAAAGAGTAACGGAGTTCTGCACCACACACTCTAAAACGATTCTGTTTGTTTTGATTGCCGGACTGCTTTTTATGATACTCTCAGGGATGTTCTCGTCTTGTTCGGCTATGTTCCAAGGCGGCACACAGATCATTCTGGGAACTTCTTTTACTGCAAAAGAGGAAGATATTATTGGTGCGGACAATGATTACAAGGCTTTGGAAGCTGCGCTCCGCAATAAAATCAATAATATCGAGCGTACTCATAGCGGATATGACGAGTACCGGTATGACCTTGATGAAATCAACCACAATCCTTATGAGCTGGCGGCGTATTTGACGGTGAAGTTTGAGGATTACACCAGAGATGAGGTGCAGGCTACCCTGCAATGGCTATTTGAGCAACAATATGAGCTGACCCTGACGGAAGTAGTAGAGATTCGTACACGAACAACATCTTCTACTGATCCCGAAACGGGAGAGACAACAACAGAGGAAGAAGATTACGAATATTATATTCTGAATGTGAAGCTCAGAAATAAGGGCTTGAACAGTGTGATTTCAAATTCCGGCTTGTCGGAAGATGATATGGAGCGATATAGAATTTTGCTTCAGACAAGGGGCAACAGACCGGATATTTTCGGAAATGACATTTACGCCACCCCTGGCGGCGAGTACACCGATTATGATATTCCGGGCGAAGCGCTGACAGACACAAGATTTGCCAATATGATTCGGGAAGCTGAAAAATATCTGGGATACCCGTATGTGTGGGGCGGCAGCAGCCCGTCTACCTCCTTTGACTGCTCCGGATTTGTTTCCTATGTAATCAATCACTGCGGAAACGGTTGGAGTGTTGGTCGTTTGACCGCAAACGGTTTGATGGGCGTATGCGACATTATCCCGAAAAGCTCTGCCAAACCGGGAGATTTGATTTTCTTCCAAGGCACTTATGATACCTCCGGTGCATCACACGTTGGTATCTATGTTGGCAATGGTATGATGATCCACTGCGGAAACCCCATTTCCTACGCTTCTATCGAATCGAATTACTGGCAACAGCATTTTTACTGCTTCGGCAGAATCAGAAACTAAAGGAGGGATGGCGATTGAGTGCCAAGTTAGACAGAATAGGTGCAGACCTTGAAAAAGCCCGTAAGAAACGGGCAGAATGGGATGCTAAGGTGAAAGACCTGGAACGCAGATACCGTGAGGAGGAAAATTCCGAAATCCATGAGATGGTTCATGCTGCGAACCTGAATCCCGAACAGCTTTCCGAGCTGCTCCGTATGTTTGCTGCGGATATGGCTCCGAAGCCTGATACGATCAATACTATGAATGAGGAGGAAACGCAGAATGAGATTTAAGAAAATTGGAGCCGCATTGCTGGCGTGTGCAATGTGTTTTGGCGTGTTTTCTACAACGGCATTTGCCTATGTAGATGAAAGCGTAGCGACTGAAGAACCTGCGGTCGAAGAAAAAGTTCCCGAAACAGAGCCGGAGGAGCCGATGCTACCGCTTACTCCCGACGGCAATCTGACTTTGGTTGATGACGCTGGCTCGCCTACGAAAAGCGGAAAGCAGTTCATTACCGCTGTAACCAAAAACGGAAACTACTTCTATATCATCATTGACCGTGATGATAAGGGCGAGGAAACCGTGCATTTTCTGAATCAGGTGGATGAAGCCGACCTGCTCAAGCTGATGGACGAGGAAGAAGTTGCAGAGTTCACCAAGCCGGTTGAGGAAACAAAGCCGGAAGTAGTTGAAACAGTTCCTGAAATTACAGAACCGACACCGGAGGAAAAGCCGAAATCCACAAATATGCTCCCGGCGATTCTTACTCTGATTGTGCTTGCCTGTGGTGGTGGATTCTTCGTATTTAAGAAAGTCCAGGAAAAGAAGAAGGCACAGGAAGCGGCAAAGCCTGACCCAGATGCTGATTATGTGGACGATGACGAGGACTATGGGTACGATCCGGAGTTTGAGGACGACGATGAAGATAGCTCCGTCGATGAAGATGATAATGAACCTGTGTAAACAGGATAGGCTTGATGCCTGGGGCAGCCTTCGGGTTGCCTTTACATAGTTTCCGCTTTCAAAAAATAAAAAAATTTGCGTTTTTGAAAGTGACATCTTGCATATACTATTAGCAGACAGTATAATAAGTACAGCGAAGCGGTTTCGAGAAATGAAAAAACTTCAATTTTTGAAAGCGGGTGACTATATGAAAACAATCACGAGAGCAAAATATCTCGATAGAATCATTGAACTGAATGGTACTCCTGACATCAAGATCATCACGGGCATTCGTCGATCTGGTAAGTCCAAATTGATGCAGGCGTATATTGCGTATCTGAAAAGCAATTTTGAAAACATCAATATTATCTTCATCGACTTCATGGATTTGGCGTATGAAGAAATCAAGGAATACCATGCCTTACACGCCTATGTGGAAGAACATTATCAGGAAGGAAAAACGAACTACCTGTTTGTAGACGAGGTTCAGATGTGTCCCAAGTTTGAGTTGGCAATCAATAGCCTGTACTCTAAGGGAAAATACGACATCTATGTAACAGGCTCTAATGCTTTCCTGTTGAGTGCAGATCTGGCAACTCTGTTTACCGGACGCTATATTGAAATTCATGTGTTTCCTTTCAGCTTCCAGGAATATTGCCAGTATTATGATGATATTAGTGACAAAGATAAGCTCTTTGATGAGTACGCTATCAAGGGCGGTTTAGCAGGTTCCTATGCTTATAGAACCGAAAAAGACAGAACAAACTATATCAAAGAGGTCTACGAAACGATTGTTACAAGGGATTTGGTACAGAAATATACTCTCCCGGACACTTTGGTTTTACAACGTCTGAGCGAGTTCCTTATGGATAATATCAGCAACCTGACTTCTCCGAATAAGGTCAGTCAGCTACTGACAGCAAATGAGACTCCAACCAATCATGTAACCGTCGGCAAGTACATTAAGTATTTGTGCAATGCTTTTGTATTTTATGATATTAAGAGATATGACATCCGAGGTAAGAAATACCTTGAAAGCTCTGAAAAGTTCTATTTGTGTGACAGCGGTATTCGATATGCAATACTGGGAAGCAGAAATATAGACTATGGCAGAGTATATGAAAACGTTGTTTGTATCGAGCTTCTTCGCCGTGGATATGATGTCTATGTCGGCAAGCTCTATCAAAAGGAAATCGACTTTGTTGCTCAGAGAGGTAGCGAAAAGATTTATATTCAGGTCAGCGACAACATTTCCGGGCAGGAAACATTTGAGAGAGAATGCTCTCCTCTGCTTCAGATTCGAGACGCTTATCCGAAAATGATTATTGCCAGAACCAAACATCCCCAATATAGCTATGAAGGAATCGAAATTCACGATATAGCCGATTGGTTGCTACAAGAATAAGCAAGGTGAAATATCTCCGTCATTCTCTTTTGAAATGATGGAGATATTTTTATTATGACGGAGATTGTAGAACAGAAAATTGTATCAGGTTGCAAAAATCCTTTCCGAACTTTTTACATAGCAGTCATGCACTACGGTGTGTGGCTGCTTATTTTTTTGTGAAAGGAGCAGATGCAAATGAAATTAGTTTTGGCTGAAAAGCCTTCGGTTGCACAGAGTATTGCCAAAGTGTTAGGTGCTGCCAAGCGTGAGGATGGCTACTTAGAGGGAAACGGATATGTGGTCAGCTGGTGTGTAGGGCATTTGGTGGAGCTGGCACAGCCGGAAGTCTATGATGCGAAGTACAGCAAATGGGCTTATGCAGACCTTCCTATCTTCCCGATGGACTGGCAGTATGAGGTTTCTGCCGGTACGAAAAAACAGTTTGGGATTCTGAAAAAGCTCATGGCCAGAGAAGATGTTGCGAGTCTTGTGTGTGCAACAGATGCCGGTCGTGAGGGCGAGCTGATCTTTCGGTTGGTGTACCACAAAGCCGGGTGCAGAAAGCCGTTTGAGCGGCTTTGGATTTCCTCGATGGAAGATGTAGCAATCAAGGAGGGCTTTGAAAATCTCAGGTCTGGAACGGAATATGATGCTTTGTATGAAGCAGCACTGTGTCGAGAACGAGCCGACTGGATTGTTGGTATTAACGCTACTCGACTTTTTTCGACCCTTTACGGGCAGACCCTGAATGTTGGTCGTGTTATGCCCCCTCCCCTTGCTATGGCTGTTATGCGAGAAGCTGCCATTTCCGCATTCAAGCCTGAACTGTTCTACACAGTTCAGATTGGATTGGATGGTTTTACGGCTGCAAGCGAACGCTTCAAAACCAAGGCAGCAGCCGAAGCTGTCAAACAAAGCTGTTCGGTGGCAATCGTTCAGAAAGCTGAATGTAAGGAGAAAACAGAAAAGCCGCCTGCGCTCTATGACCTGACCAGTTTACAGAGAGAAGCCAACCGTGTGCTTGGCTACACGGCACAGCAGACCTTGGACTACACGCAGAACCTCTATGAAAAGAAACTGGTCACTTATCCCCGTACCGACAGCAGGTTTCTGACGGAAGATATGGCACATAGCCTGACCGACCTCGTAAAGCTGGCTTTCCACACATTCCCCGTGGAGGATGTGGATAACATACCAGTTCATGCAGAGCAGGTTGTGAATAACAAAAAGGTCACAGATCACCATGCCATCATTCCGACCAGAGAATTGCAGAAATGCAATCTGAGCGAACTTCCCAAGGGTGAACTTGCAATTTTGCAACTGATCTCGAATCGGTTGTGCGTAGCTGTTGGCGATCCGCACCGATACGCAGAGACAGTTATTGAGCTGGACTGTGGCGGTACCGTGTTTTCCACCAAAGGCAAAACTGTTGTGCAGGATGGATGGAAAGCTCTGGTTCAGAAAAATGATTCGACAAAATCCGACGAAAACGTGCAGACACTCCCTTCTGTTTCCGTTGGTGACGAAATGACCGTCAGCGGCACGGAAATCAAGGAAGGGAAAACATCTCCCCCTAAACACTTTACCGAGGATACTCTGCTTTCTGCTATGGAAACTGCCGGTGCGGACGAAATGCCTGATGAGGTGGAGCGCAAAGGTTTGGGAACGCCTGCGACCCGTGCCGGTATCATTGAGAAGCTGGTTCGCATCGGTTTTCTGGAGCGTAAGGGTGATAAGAAAACCAAACACCTGATTCCGACCCACAAGGGTACGGCTCTGGTAACAGTCATGCCGGAACAGATTCAGTCCCCATCCATGACGGCGGATTGGGAAGAAAAATTGTTGCTCATTGAGAAAGGCGAATATGCCAGCGAGGACTTTATGGACGAGATCAAAGATGTGATTGCCGGTCTGATTCAGAACTATGAAGTAATCCGTGATTCCGAGGTTATGATGTCGAAAGAAGCCAATTCTATCGGCAAATGCCCGCTCTGCGGCAGTGCTGTAGAGGACAAAGCCAAGGCATTTTTCTGTTCCAACAGAGCTTGCAAATTTGCCCTCTGGAAAAACAATCGCTACTTTGCGAGCATCGGCAAGAGCATGACTTCTGCCACGGCGCAGAAATTGCTTGGTTCCGGCAAGGTAAAGCTCAAGAATTGCAAGTCCGAAAGAACGGGCAACACCTTTGATGCCACCGTCTTTATGGAGGTATCAGATGATGGCAAAACGAAGTTCAGTATGGAATTTGAAAATGGAGGAAAGCGCAAATGACAAATGAGTACAACCCGGATGGTAAGGAAATCCGATTTATCGACAGCCATTATAAGGATTTGTTTCATATCCCCGATGGCAGCTGTGTGCAGATTCACTACCCGGATGAAATGGTTGTGAAGCCCTGCACCTTCATTGACGAGTATCATACGCAGATCGGATACAATGTGTTTCATATCTGCCAGTTTGCAGAAATTATGGAGCGCAACGGCGCAAGCTATATGCCGGAGCCTGAGATTATGGGCGATGAAGCCGCATGGAAGGTCGGAAAGGATAGAATCCTTGCGGTGCAGACCTGCGAAGATGGTTACGACTACACCCTGTTGGATGAAAACTACAACGAGATTGATGGCGGTCAGGTTGATAACCCTGAACTGTCCATGCTCGAAGTCCGCCGGGATATTCTGGAATCCTTCGGGCTGGAGCGCCGGGAACTGCGGGCAATGTTCTATGAGGATGTCATGGAGCAGGCTTTTGAAGTCGGCAGACAGGCGGTGGTGGTCAATGACCCTATCGCTGAGCTTGCTTTTAAGCTCGACCGTTTTGCAGAGAACTTCGACCCCTATGAATATATGGATCAGGTCGATGATGTGCAGGCGCATATCCAAGAAATCAAGGCAGATCTTGCCGCTGGTAATACGGCTCCGTATCGTGAGTTCCTGAATACAGCCATTGAAGAAGCCCGTGAGGAAACTGCGGTTGAGGTTGCCAAAGTGCTGAAAAGTCAGCTGGATAAGCTCGACTCTCCGAAGCGTGAGTCGGTCATGGAAAAACTGGCACAGGCCCAAGAAAAAGCTGCGCCTGCCAGTCCCTCTCCCAAACGCAAAGAGCCTGAACGATAAGGAGGACACGGATATGAAAAACGAAAAATGGGATGATGTTCACGGAAATACCACCCCGGATGACAGAATGGTTGCTTTTCTGGAAAGCCCCACGGATTCCTATGCGATTCTTCAGCTGCGGGAAGATGTAGACGATAATATCCCGCTCATGTTTGCAAATTACAGCTACCTTCAGAAGAAAGAAATGGAGCCTGAGATTGACCGTTACGAGGTGGTCTATCATGGCTCCATTTCTATGTCCGAGGATGTGAATCGGCAGCTGGAAGATTTGTATGTAAAGTTCAATATTGACCACCCGGATGATTTCCGTGGTCACAGTATGTCGGTCAGCGACATCGTAGCCTTAAAGGTAGTCGGTGAGGTATCCTTTCACTATGTAGATTCTGTTGGGTTTCAGATGGCTACATTTTTTACATAGGAGGTTGTACGATGGCGGAAATGAGAAAACGCACGAGTATGTCTGTTCTGGAAATGGGCAGGATGCTCGGTCTTGGTAAAACGGAGTCATACTGGCTCATTAAGAAGAATTACTTCAAAACCATTCTTGTCGGCAACACCATGAGGGTGATGATCGACAGCTTTGAAGAATGGTATGCCAATCAGTTCAAATACCAGAAGGTCGATGGAACCCCTCCCGGCGAGGAATTGAAGAAAACTACATATTCAATGGAGGAGCTTGGACAGCGCCTTGGGCTGAAAGAAGCGACTGCTTACGAACTGGTTGCCAAAGGGCATTTTGATGTGGTCGATGTCCTGGGCAAGCGCAGAGTGACAAAGGAGAGCTTTGAAAGATGGTATGCTTCTCAAACCGATTACCGCACGGTAGAGGATCAGGAACTGGATGCAGATATTATGGCATCCACCTACGGTCTGCCGGAAATGGCAAGAATGCTTGGGGTACATCGTCAGACCATTTACTATATCGTTGCCAATGAAGATTTTGAGCTTATCAAGGTTGGCAGGTATAAGCGAGCTACCAAAGAGAGCTTTGAAAAATGGTATCACAATCAGACCCGCTACCAGTTAGCGGAAGATAGACAGGAAAGGAGCTGATTACATGGCATCTATCGTTAAGAGAAAAAAGAAGTATTCTGTGGTTTATACATACACCGATGAGAACGGCAACAAGCGTCAGAAGTGGGAAACCTTTGTTCAGCACAGTTCAGAGCCATCTTCGCTTCGTCGATTGTAAAAATGATATACACTCTACCGTTTTTATCTATCCAACCATTCTTGGCAGACAGGCTCATGCGGTCAAGCAAAATGCCATACAGCATCTTGGCATCGGCAGAAATATTCCAGAACCTCTCGTTCGTGAACAACACCTTCGGAACTCGATAGAATGTGAATAGATCGGATTGCTGACCGTAAAAATAATCAAAACTCACACGGCTTCACCACCTTCTTTCTGCGGAAAACTTTCTGTTGTCAGCGGAATGCTGCGGAAAGTCGTATCCGTCTTTTCGTAAGGACATCGGGCAAAATAGTAGAAGCGGTATTCCTGTTCATACACATCCATATCAACGAAGCCCCACTTCACGCATAACCTTCTTCGTACACCAACCAATGCACGGGTGATCTCGCCCATAGGGACAGCCATCACATTCCGACTTGGGTTTCGGCGGCAAAGAGATTAAGTAGTAGCAATTATTTCTACCCAGACGGCAGCCCTTTCTGCCATTCGTCCAGAAGTAGCAGTAATGACAGTCGCTCGGCTTGTCTGCGGTATAAACAGGCTTGCTCAAATAAAACACCTCCAATCTCTTGTATTTGCCCATGGGTTTGGGCATAAAAAAAGAGCGCCTATCCATCCCCAATGCGGGGCAAATAGACGCTCTATGTACATAACGATATTTAATTTTATCTGCTATAACTGCATGGTATTCAAAACATCCGCCTTTTTTGATTAGCTGGATTTTTGGCACGATTTTGGGGCTGATTAGCAGGAAGGGCATTTTCATTAGCAAGAACAGCCCGTTTTCTGCTAAAAATTAGCTGGCGATTTTGTCTTATAACAACCGTTCGATTCTGGAGGGGTTGTCAAAAATCAAATTTTGGAGTAGAATTTTATCTCATACAGTGAAAGAGCTTTTTCGTAGCTTTTTATATAAGAAAAGCCGAAAACCCTTGAAAACAAAGGCTTTCGGCGTTGTTCACTGGCGTCCATAAGAGGATTTGAACCTCCGACCCCACGCTTAGGAGGCGTGTGCTCTATCCAGCTGAGCTATATGGACGTGTCTGATATATGATTATAGCCCGATCAAAGTCGAACTGCAATCCCTTATTTAGTTTTTTTTGAGGTGGCCGTTGTAACGCAACCTTAGGAGGCGGTCGCTCTATCCAGCTGAGCTACGGAAACATCTTTAAAATCTATTCAATTTTAGTCTTAAACTTACTCAATGTCAATCGCCTTTGCCCGAAAGGCGGTCGTTATAACATATTCTTAGGAGGCGTTCGCTCTATCCAACTGAGCTACGGAGACAAAACCACCGCATTTCTGCGGCTATTCCATTATAAAGGCACGGTAAAAAAATTGCAAGCCCGCGCTGCGAAATCGGCTTTTGTTCATTTCCTCCGCCTTTGGCGGTTGTATTTGGTCCGGAGGTAGTGTATATTAATAGCATGCAAAAAAATAGGCGGTTCCTGTTAATAACCTATTATTCTATGCAAACACGCAAAATGAGGTGTTCTGTTGAAGGGGTTTTCTCTGGCCGAGGCGCTTTCCCACAACGCCCGGCGCAAAAACACCAACCCTACCCGGTTGATCGTCGGCAGCTTTCTTGCCGTTATCCTGTGCGGCACGCTGCTGCTGATGCTGCCCGTCTCCAACCGGGACGGACAGATGCTGGACATGCTGGACGCCATGTTCACCGCTACCTCCGCCACCTGCGTGACGGGCCTTGTGGTATTTGACACCTACACGCAATTCTCCACGTTCGGCCAAGTAGTCATCCTGCTGCTCATTCAGGTGGGCGGGCTGGGGCTGGTAACGCTTACCACATTTTTCAACATTGCCGTCGGGCGTCGGCTGGGCTTCAAAAGCCTTCGCCTTGCCAGCGAGAGCATCAACCTTTCGGACGCCAGCCAGGCCCGGGCGCTGCTGCAGTTCGTTATGAAGGTCGCCTTTGTTTTCGAGGCCATCGGTGCGGCGCTGCTTGCTCTTGTGTTCGTCCCTCAGTTCGGTGCGGATGGTATTTTCATCTCGGTGTTCATTTCCATCTCGTCGTTCTGCAACGCGGGGTTCGATATCCTGGGCCGCGTCATGCCGGGCGGCAGCGTTATTCCTTATCAGAGCAATCCGTACGTTTTGGCTGTTATTTCACTGCTCATCATCAGCGGCGGACTGGGCTTTCTTGTCTGGCAGGACCTTTCGGCCTACCACCGTACACACCACCTGCGCACACACACAAAGAGGGTTTTGTGGATCACCGGCTGGCTGCTCCTGCTGGGCACTGCGGGCATCCTGTTCATGGAGTATAACAATCCGCTCACGCTGGGGCCGATGAACCTGTTCGACAAGATCACCAACGCGGCGTTCCAGTCTGTCTCCGCCCGCACAGCGGGCTACAACAGCATCCCGCTGGGGGATATGACGAATTTCACCAAGATCTTCATGTCTCTGCTCATGTTCATTGGCGCGGCGCCGGGCGGCACGGGCGGCGGCATCAAGGTCACCACGCTCAGCGTGGTGCTGCTGGCCGTGGCCATCGCGGCCGGGACGAGGCCATGATCTTCGGCCGCCGCATCGACCATAAAACCGTATATAAATCGCTCACCATCCTGATGCTCTCTCTGTTCGCTGTGATCGCTGCCTCCATGACGCTGTTCTACAATACCGGGCCGGAGCTGAACGAGGTGAACAGCGTGTTTGAAGCTGTGTCTGCCTTCGGCACCGTGGGGCTTTCAGTGGGTGTGACGCCGTTGATGAACCCCTTTGCCCGCGTGGTGACGATGCTGACGATGTTCATCGGCCGCGTGGGGCCGGTTTCGCTGGCCATCAGCCTTTCCGCCCGCAAGGACAGTGCTGCAGCACGCCGGGCCGTACAGCCCCAGGCGCACATCAATGTAGGCTGAAGCCGAGGTGACAAAAGTGACTGACAATCAAATGTATAGCCTTTGGAAGCATATGCTCCATACTCTTTCCACCCTTGTGAATTTCATACTGTTCCACGTTCTCAACGTACGCCTCTCTGGTTTTGCGCATGCGCAAAAAACAATTTCATTTTTGTAAGCAATGCCCAATCGCATATTCCCTCATGCCATATATCTTCTCCTCGCGGGTTCACATTTGAAGAATTCCTTCGTATCCACCCAATTTTTCTTCGCCGTGAACGGGGAGAATCTGTTTCAAAAGACGCTATTGCCGCCACTTACAATCAAGTATATTGGTTTGCACTCATTAAAGAGCTTTTATAGGTGCTGATATATCAAACTTCTCATCTAAAAAACTCTTGACAAACCTCGCGCGGGCCATTAAAATAATAGCAATATGAAAAAATGCAACGACGGGGAAACCGCACACAGTCCCGAGCCGCAGAGAGCTGTTGGCTGGTGAAAAACAGCGCCGGGCGTGATGCGTACTGGCCCCCGAGCAGCAAGCTGAAATGCATTCGCAAAGTAGGCGCAGCCGGGTTTGACACCGTTATCATGTCAGGCTGTTCGCCTGTTTTGCAGGCTGATGGCACGAAGCGGCCGGGTGTTTCCCGGCAACAAGAGTGGTACCGCGAAGCTGATTTTTAAAGCTCCGTCTCTTGGCCCAAACGGCCATGAGACGGAGCTTTTTTCGTTCCCATGGCCATCCCCCAAAACCGAACAGGAAAAGGAGAATGGAACCATGATGCATGCAGACAAGTACAAACCCGGATATTTTCCCGCCCCCCGGTGCGAAATGCGCTGGGCAAAAAAAGACCACATTGAAAAACCGCCCATCTGGTGCAGCGTAGATCTGCGCGACGGCAACCAGAGCCTTATCGTACCCATGAGCCTGGAGGAAAAGCTGGATTTTTTCCGTTTTCTCGTCAAGCTGGGCTTCAAGGAGATCGAGGTCGGGTTCCCCGCCGCCAGCGAAACGGAGTACGAATTTCTGCGCGCGCTCATCGAACAGCACCTCATCCCGGACGACGTGACGGTGCAGGTGCTCACCCAGTGCCGCGACCATATCATCCGCAGAACCTTCGACGCCCTCAAGGGCGCGCCCAGCGCGGTGGTGCATTTCTACAATTCCACCAGCGTGGCGCAGCGCGAACAGGTGTTTAAAAAATCGAAGGAGGAGATCAAGAAGATCGCCACGGACGGCGCAGCGCTCGTCAAGCAGCTCGCGGCCGAGTACGAGGGCAATTTCCGCTTTGAATACAGCCCCGAAAGCTTCACGGGCACCGAACCGGAATACGCGCTGGAGGTCTGCAACGCGGTGCTGGACATTCTGGAGCCCACGGCGGAAAAGCCCGTTATCATCAACCTGCCCGTCACCGTGGCCATGAGCATGAGCCATGTGTATGCCAACCAGATCGAATACATGAGCGACAACCTGAAGTATCGTGAGCACGTCATCCTCAGCCTGCACCCGCACAACGACCGGGGCTGCGGCGTGGCCGACACCGAGCTGGGCCTGCTGGCCGGCGCGGACCGCGTGGAGGGCACGCTGTTCGGCAACGGCGAGCGCACGGGCAACGTAGACATCGTTACCGTCGCCATGAATATGTACAGCCACGGCGTGGACCCCGGGCTGGATTTTTCCGACATGCCCGCCATTGTTGCCGAATACGAAAAGGTCACGCGCATGCATGTATATGAGCGCGCCCCCTACGCCGGAGCGCTGGTGTTCGCAGCGTTCAGCGGCAGCCATCAGGACGCCATCGCCAAGGGCATGAAATGGCGCGAGGAGAAAAACCTTTACGAATGGACCGTCCCCTATCTTCCCATCGACCCCCACGACGTGGGCCGCGAATATGAAACGGACGTCATCCGCATCAACAGCCAGTCCGGCAAGGGCGGCATCGGATATATCCTGGAGCAGAATTACGGCTACGACCTGCCGCCCAAGATGCGCGAGGCGCTGGGCTACGCGGTGAAGGATGTCAGCGACCATCTGCACAAGGAGCTGAACCCCAAGGATGTTTACGGCATCTTTGAAAGCGAGTTTCTCAATAAGGAAACGCCCTTCGCCATTCCCGAGGCCCATTACATCCAGAAAGACGGCATTTACGCGATGGTCACCGTCACGGAAAACGACATTACCATGGAGTATACCGGCAAGGGCAACGGCCGCCTGGATGCGGTTTCCAACGCCATCAAAAAAGGCAGCGGACGGGATTTCTCGGTGCTCACCTACAAGGAGCACGCGCTGGAGACAGGCTCCACCAGCCACGCCGTGGCCTATGTGGGCCTGACGTGGGCCGACGGAGAAACCACATGGGGCGCGGGCCAGCACACGGATATCATGGTGGCCAGCGTCAAGGCACTGGCAAGCGCCATCAACAATCACGAATGGCGCCGGCAGAGCGAACTGTTTTGATTTGACGGAAACACCCGTCCCAAAAACACAACACCGGAGGGAGAAGCAAAAACGATGGGAATGACAATGACGCAGAAGATTCTGGCGGCGCATGCCGGGCTGGATTCCGTTGTATCGGGCCAGCTCATCATGGCAAAGCTGGATATGGTGCTGGGCAACGACATCACCAGCCCCGTGGCCATCAACGAATTTGAAAAGGCGGGCTTTGACGCCGTATTCGACAAAACAAAGATCAGCCTGGTGATGGACCATTTCGTCCCCAATAAGGACATCAAGGCCGCACAGCAGGCCAGGCAGAGCCGCATGTTTGCGGACAAATACGATATCCTGAATTTCTACGATGTGGGGGAAATGGGCATCGAGCACGCGCTGCTGCCCGAAAAAGGCCTTGTGGCCGCAGGCGACTGCGTCATTGGCGCGGACAGCCACACCTGCACCTA
>ERZ791719.471-NODE-471-length-19548-cov-21.8825_pt1 | contig 19548 bp, 15 predicted proteins | sample MGYA00510338_ERZ791719 | MGnify/ENA primary metagenome ERZ791719 (study PRJEB30046, sample SAMN00715131) | human gut metagenome | study: EMG produced TPA metagenomics assembly of the A metagenome-wide association study of gut microbiota in type 2... | reverse complement strand
GTCGCTACCTTTTTGACCTCTGTGTCATCTTATGAGGGCGGTTGCGGATTTGAGGATGAATTTATGAGTTAATGAATTTATGCGGATCTGAGAGCGAGGGAGTTGAGTTTCAACTTTCTGCCGTATCATTTCCGACATTTTTTTTATGCGTCTTCCGGTCGCATCGGTCGTTTCGTTTCGGTGCCTGGTTTGAAGGGCATAGCAGAAGCAAGGTTTTGAGAGAAAATACCTCGCCTCCGGCAGGGAAGATTTTCACTCAAACCAACAGGCCTGACCTTGATGAAGCGAAACAGCCCGATATACCTTTGCACCGCAGAACGGAATGGCCAACTGATGCGGACGGGGCCGGATGGTGGAGGAAAGAAATGAGACGGGAAGGAGGAAAGAAATAATCTAAGCGACAAGGAAATACCGAGCAAGTATATTAGGGATTAGAGACCAAAGTATCAAGCAATTTGTCATTAAAAGTAGAAAGGAAGTAATATCAAAAGAGAGTTTTTCATCGGGTATAAATGCATATCATTAATAATCACTAAATTTAGGCTCGAATACTATTCATGAACACATAAGGGAAAAGAATATCAATAGAATAATGGATGAAAATATAAATATATCTAAAGTGCCAGCTCAGGTGATATATACGCCGCAGGAAGTGGCGTGTATATTCAAGGAGCAGCTGAAGACACCGGCCAAGGTGGTTACGATAGAGGGTGTGTACAGGCAGAACCCCAAATCGGGCAACTACTACGGCTACTTCTATGACAGTCTGGCGGCACAGAACAGCAACTTTGAAATGACGCTGGTCGTGCCGGCTGCCCTCAGAGAGAAGATGAAAGACGGGACACTGGTACAGGTCTCCGGAGTGGTGTCAAAGGAACTGAGGAACAGGTGCTCGATAGACCTTCAATTCAATGTGACGAGGTATGACGTGATCGAGGAGAATGTGATATCGGAGGATGAACAGAGACTTATGAGCCTCCAAGCTGAGAAGTCGGCAAGGGGGTACAGGAATGTGGATGGGGTGCTGGAAGCGAAGCTCTTCCGAGGAGAAAAACCCAACATTTGCCTGCTGTTTGCAAGGGGAACCATCACAGACCAGGATTTCAAGAAGGGGCTGGAAGCTGCCAGGTCGCATATAGACTTCGTAGAGGAGAATGAGACATTCGCGCAGATTTCGCAGCTCAGGGCCAAACTGGGGCAGCTTGACCGGATGGGATATGACGTGATAGCCATCGTCAGGGGAGGCGGCAGCGGTATCAAGGAAGTGTTCGACATGCCAGACCTTATCGAGAGTGTTGTGAATCTCTCCACGCCGTTTGTGACGGGAGTGGGGCATCCGGGAGAGAAACCTTTCATAGCAAAGGTGGCCGACAAGGATCTGGGTACGCCTTCGCTGCTCGGAGTGTACTTTAAGGATCTGGTGAACCGTGTGATAGACCAAAGGGAGAAGAGCAAGGCCGTTCTGGTGGAACAGGTGAAGAAGCAGTTTGAGGAACGTATCACGGCTTCGGAAAAGCAAAACAAGGAGCTGAACGAGAAGATTGCGACACTCACCAAGGACAGTGAGGCAAACCGCAAACTTCACGCAGAACAGATGGTTGTGGCGCAGAAGCAGAACAAGGAACTGCAAGAGAAAATCGTCGAGATGAACAAGAATGCGGCCAACGCACAGAAGCTGCATGCCGACCAGATGGTACTTTCGGAAAAACAGAATAAGGAGTTGCAGAACAAGATTACCGAGCTGAACAAGAGTGCCGAGAACGCCCAGAAGCTTTACAAGGAGCAGATCGAGGCGATGAAGAAGCAGCATGAGACCACAGAGAAACAGGTCAAGGTCTATGAGGAACAGGCGAAGAGTTTCAACGAGAATATTTCGAAGATGCAGCAGACGAATGCAGCCCTGCAGAAGTCGCTGACAGAGATAACTGCACAGAATGCGAAGTCGGCTAAGGAACTTGCGGATGCAAAGGCTTTGGCGACAAGGCTGGAGGAACAGTTGAAGCAGGCTAATAAAAAAGGCGGAGTAAGTTATATGGCTATAGCTATAATAGTTATTCTGATTATAGTAATAGTATTATTGTTATGACATGATTATGTTGTTATTTCATGATTTTAATAAAAGACAAAAGATTATGGTTATCTTATGAATTTAAACAAGATAAATGAATTGTATGAAAAAGAAAGCAAAACAGATTTGGTTGTTAATGACAACCCTTATATTAATAATACTGGGGAGCTGTGATAATAGAAGAAAAAATACATCATATAATAAAGAGTATTATTTCTATGAGGAAGAATTACCAATGGAGTATTTTGAAAGGTTTCACCCAAAAGAGTATAATGAACTTTTCCAAAATAATGAAGAAAAAAAAACTATTAAACCTAGTGGAACAGGTAAAGAAGATAAACCTCTTTTACTGTCAAATGAATATAACCCATTTGAAATAGCACCTAGAGAAATAAATATAGGGAAACCGCTTATAGATGTACGTATCAAAGATGATTCAACAGTAATTTGTGTATATGTAGAGATAACTAAAGAAGTATACACATCCGAGTATATAGAAGAAATAAGAACAAATTACCACAATAATAAAAGGGACCAATAAAAAAGAAAGGTTGCTTACTGAACATCAAAAAGCAAAAGAATAAATGGATAATATATATGGGAACCAGTGTGGAAGCGACAATGCTTTCACCAGGAAAGCAAGACTACTCCAGTATATGTACAGAGTGGAGACAGTCGAAGCCGGTGGGGCTTTATGTGGTGTTGGTGGTGTTGGTGGCTATTATTTTGTTTTTGATAAGTAACTGATTATGGAAAATATAAAGAATATCAAGTATTTATTAAGGGACATAAATATTGTCCGAAAGAAATTTGAGGAAAGGGAAAAGAATGAAGATAACTTCAATATGTTTACTATCCTTAGAAAGGAATCTGACGAGGTGTATTTGCACTCCAGGTTTCTTTCCGCTTTGTTGGATCCAAATGGGCCACATAGATTAGGAACAATATTCTTGAACTCATTTTTGGATAGAATAGAAAGTGATTTTGAATACGATGAAAAGTCACTTGAAGTTTACCCCAACAATCTGAATAGAAGTGAATATAAGGAGATAGACATTTGCTTTATAGACAGAGTAGCCAAGAAAGCTATAATGGTAGAGAATAAAATATACCATGAAGACACTAATCACGAAGATAAGGGTCAGCTTGAAAACTATTATGGCAGATTGATTGAGGAGGATAAGATTCCTGAAGATGGGATAGAGGTATATTATCTTACTTTAGACGGGCATGAACCAAGTGAGGATAGTGTAAAGCTGAGTGGTAAATATCCAAAGTTACAGGAAAAAGTGAAGTGTATTTCCTATTCTGTGGAAGTATTGGAATGGCTACGGACTATAGTAAAAGAATGTTACAACAAACCTTCATTAAGAGAATCTATTATTCAGTATATTAAGATAGTTGAGAATATGACAAACAACGATATAAGCATAGACGAAAGAAAAGAGATAACAAGTCTCATAGGCATGAATGAAGATAATCTCATGAGTGCAAAACTGCTCATAGATAATTTCAATCATGTAAAATGGCATACAACATACGATTTCTGTAATGAATTGGAATCTGAATTACGTAATAGAGGTTTTGAAATATTACACAAACCAGTGGAAGATGACATCACTAATCTTGTTCATGGTGGACCTATCAAGCGTAAGGTAGATTTGGTCTTTACTGTAAGAAAAGGAGAGATACCTGTTTGGATAAGAGCTGATTTTACAGATTGGTTATACTGGGGTGTATGCAATGACAAGGAAGAAGAAATAAAAGTATCGAAAGAAATATCTTCAAAAATAAAATCCTTTGTTCCTGATAACAATGAATTTACACAAGAGGATATTTGGCTATGCTGGAAATATTTTGGCGAGAGTGATAATGAAAAGATCTACTTCCCAGATTTCTCAGAAGAAGGAACATTCAGATTAATCTCTCCTCAATATAGAAAGGCAATGATTCAACGTCTTGTAAATGAAATAGAGGCATTTATAAAAGAAGTATTGAAATACTGATGGAAAATAAAGATATATACGGAAACCAGTGTGAAAGCGACAATGCTTTCACAAGGAAAGCAAGGCTGCTCCAGTCTATGTACAGAGTGGAGATAGGCGAAGAGGAAGGATTTGGGCCAACAAGAGCCTCCCAGCGAAAATACGGGAACATGATCAGTGGAGGTGATGTGTCCGGAAAGAACTTCCTGATGAAGGAGACTTTCGAGTATGCCCAAAAAAGAGTGGCCGAGAAAAGTAAAAATGAGACGATTGACGGGTTCAGACTGTTCAACAATCTGCTTTCTAGCCAGCCGATGGCATTCAACCTGTTCCATCCCCTGATGTTACTGTTGAAGCAGGAACCGGCAATGGTTACGCTTGCCGTGAGGTCGGTCTTCAGAAACTTCCCGGTATTTGAGGTAACAGAAATCGGTCTGGAGTTTATACCGACACCCATTGATAACTATACAAATGACAAGTCTGCCATGGATGCGTATATCCGGTTCATAGACAACAAGGGCAGTAAGCATATCATCGCTATCGAGACGAAATATACGGATGTGCTCGGAGTGAACGAGGCCAACCATTGTGAGGAGCAGAAACATATGCTTATTGATACCGATCTGTTCAGCGCAGACTTTGAGAAGCTGCTGATGGGAGATAAAGTAAAACTTACGCAGATTTACAGAAACCTTTTGCTTACAGAGCGGTACAGGATGGTTGAAGGACTGAAGGATTCGTATTCAGTAGTGCTTTCGCCAAAGGAGCATCCGTCAACCGAAGAGGAAATCAGCTCGGTTACGGAGTACCTGAAGCCGGAATATGCTTATAAATTGAGTGCTGTTACTTTGGAGGACTTCGTGGATGCGATGATACAGTATCTGCCGGAGTATTATGCTCAGGTTTATGAGAGGTTCAGGGGGAGATACTTGGAGTTTGGGAAGGTAGATATGAATTTGTGACAGAATCAAACTGTCCAAAATATAAGTTTGAATAAAATTATAAACATATTATACTCGGGACTAAAAAAAAAGGCTTATTTTTGTTGCTCTAAAATAGAATAATCGATAAATAATGAAGGAAAATCAACAAGATATTGCAGAAAATCGCATAAAAGCAGTACTGGCTGATAAAAAAAAGACGTGTAAATGGTTGGCAAATGAGATAGGATTAAGTGAGAATACTGTCTCTAGATGGTGCTCCAATAAACAACAACCATCATTACCTCATTTAGCTCGTATGGCTAATGTACTAGATGTTGATATAAGAGATTTAATAAGACCAACAAAAGAAAATGTATAAAACAATATGGGATCCTGAAACAGGAGGAGTGAGGCTACAAGATTACAAGACAGAAAATACATTGAATATCTCACCCAGACCAGTTTTTTTTGAGGAACTAGATTTGCTAGGTCTTGATAAACTAGGGTGGAATTATCCAAAATGTGAAGAGCCATTGCTTTGGGCATGTAATAAACAATACTTCTATAGAGGTAAACTTGTATTTGAGGCCAAAGGTGCAAACTTATATGATAAAGCTCGAATTGAGCTACAGGAAGGTTGCGAAAAACTAACATTAGTTCCTATAAATATGGAGTTAATGTTAGAAAAATGTTCAGATGAAATGCGTCGTTTAGAAAGTGAAGCAATAGAATTTATTCAGGACACTTATCAGATGTATTCATCAACAAAGAGGATCAGAGACGTCTCAGATTCCAACAAGATGGATTTTGAGATTATGGCAGAAAGACTCGAGAAGCAACAAAAGAGAAAAATGGCTATAGTAAAAGAAGACTGTGACAGTTTTGATATAATGCCATTAAAAGTAGCAGAAGAGGCTGGAAAACGAATATTTAAGACAACATCAAAAATAGATGTATTCTTAGCTTCTTTCTCTGGAGGAAAAGATTCGCAAGTCATATTAGATTTATGTACTAGAGCATTGTTACCTTCTACATTCCAGGTTATTTATTCAGATACCGGATATGAATTACCTCATTCACTAAAGCTATATGAGGAGGTAAAGGAGTACTACAATGAGAAGTATCCTGAACTACTATTCCGCACAGCCAGGAATCATGAAAAAGTTCTCAATTATTGGGATAAGATAGGAACACCTAGTGATACGCATAGATGGTGTTGTTCAGTAATGAAAACGGCCCCTTTATATAGAATGCTTAAAGTTGAAGGGACTAATAAACAAGCAAAAGTATTAGCCTTTGAAGGAACCAGAGGAGAAGAAAGTAATAAGCGCTCTACATATGAAAGAATAGGTAAAGGAGTTAAGCATAACGGCGTAATAAACGCCAGACCAATATACTTCTGGAGTTCAACTGAGGTTTACTTATATTTATTCCTGAATAAACTACCGATAAACCCTGCTTATCGCTTTGGAAAACCTAGGGTAGGCTGCTTGATATGCCCTTTCTCTTCTGAATGGGATGACATGATAGTGAATAAATGCTATCCAAACGAGGTTGCACCATTTGTGGAAAGAATAGTAAGCTATGCAAAAGCAAGAAATATACCCAATATAGATGAGTACGTAAAGGGACATAAATGGAAACTCAGAGCCAGTGGTAAATTTATGGATGTTAACCCTAGCATAACTTTCGAACAGAAGAAAACTGACTTAAAAGTAAAAATAGAAAGAAGTGCTCTTAGGCCCGAAACTTGGATTCCAGTTTTAGGTAAATGTACACTCTCAGAAAGGAACCATATATTGTATGGTGAGCTTAGGAATAAAACAGATGTTTATCCATTTGAGATAAAGACACTAGGTAACGATAAATATGAGGTCGATTTTCATAATTTGAAGGATGTTGTATACACAAGTCATATTAAGAAAGCCTTGTATAAGTCAACTTATTGTATAAACTGTGAGGCATGTGAAGTTGAATGCCCAACAGGAGCGTTAAGCGTATATCCAAAAGTAAAAATAGATACATCGAAATGTATTCATTGCCTTAAATGTCTCACATTTCATAATAAAGGTTGTATAGTAGCAGATTCATTAGATATGGCACAGAAAGAAAATTTAAAATTAACCGGTATAAGTGGTTATGGCACCTTCGGTTTGAGAGAAGAGTGGCTTGAAAGTTATATGATTGAAAAGGAAGAGTTTTTGACAGGTTCTACTTTAGGAACAAAACAGAAGCCTTCTTTGAAATCGTGGCTAAAGGATTCTGAAATAATAGATAAAACAGGCAAAGAAACTGAAATGGGTAATTACTTATCTCAAATAAAAGATGATATGCCTACTTTAATATGGGAAATAATATGGATTAACCTTTGTAACATATCACCTTTGGTAAAGTGGTTTATAACAAATGTTGATTCAGGAAGTATTTACTCTAAAGCTATTTTGAAAACAAAATACGAAGACCAATATCAAGAAGGATTAACAACATTTTCTTATTCTTTGGATGCTCTTTTCAATACATTCACTTCATCACCGATCGGTGGAGAATTTAATCAAAAGAGCGATATTAGTAAGACTGAGTTCATACGTGGAAACTATAATGATTTATCAGAGTACGCTTTGATTTATTCATTATATAGATATGCGGAAATAACAGGACAATATACATTTAGAGTTTCAGATCTGTACGACAATACAATCCAGAATGGAGTTGTGAAGGAGTTTGGCATAGATAGGCAATCACTTGTAAAACTTCTTAGAACATTAAATTCTTCTTCTAACAGACTTTTAGTTGCAGAACTCAATATGGGATTGGAGCATATTACATTGAAAGAGGATATTACTGCGTTTGAAGCTCTAAAGATGACAGTCAACTACTAATTTGTGCATAAAAAAAGAAACGATTATGACGACAAAATATAGTGACATTGTAACACTCAGAGAATCAACACCAGCATATAACATTCAATCTGAAAAAGAAAATGCCTGGAAATCATTTATAGCAAATGATCAGTTCAATGATATTTTGAGAAAAGTAATTCAGTCCGTAAGAAATAATGACATAAGTCTGCATTGTTCTTTTTGGATTGATGGAACTTACGGTTCTGGAAAGAGTCATGCTGCAGCAGTAATAAAACATCCGTTGTGTGATACTCTAGAGGATATTGATGACTATGTTAATCAAGAATATTCAGCACCGAAATATAAGAAACTTAAGAATGATATAGTTGAACTTAGGCAAAATATAAGACTTTTGCCGGTTCAATTGTATGGTCAGCAAGAAATATCCCAGGAGAGTGATTTATCACTCCAGATTCAGAGGTGTGTCAATGATGCACTTAAAAAGGCGAAGATTGCTTTTACAGTAAAAACTGACTTCGACAACTATGTAAATCATATTGATAACCAACCTAGAATATGGGAGTTATTGATACACGATAGTGCTCAACTTAGAAGTGTAGCACCTACTATACAAAAGTTGAGAAGTGAGCTTGTGTCATGTAATACTGAGGTATTAAATAGAGTAAGAGAAGCAGAAAGAAATACCGGTGTATCGATAAATCTGGAGCTCTCAAATCTTAAGCAATGGCTTATTGATGTACAAAATAAACTTAAGTCAGAGAATACCGGCTATGACGGACTCTTTATAGTATGGGATGAATTTACAGAATTAATGCGTTCTGCTGTTGGCTTACGCCTTCTTACCCCATTACAGGAAATAACAGAGGCTTTAATGAGTAGTGAAAATAATAGCTACTTCTTATTCATAACTCACCCATCTGCCTTTAACGGCTTGATCGCAGAAGAAGCAACTAAAACGAAAGGTCGCTATCATTATACACACTATAATATGGAGACTGTATCTGCTTTTAAGATCATGTCCCGTAAATTTAAGATTATAAACCCAGACAGTGATGAATATACAAGACTTGTTCACGAGTTTTATTCAGATAAACAAGACATGTTGAATCTGTTTTCGACAAATTCAACAAGTCCTGAAGAAACCAAAGAAGATTTGCAACGAGTATTTCCAATACACCCATACACTGCAAATTTGGCTACTTACTATGCCCGAGAAGTCGGTAGTTCCTCTAGAAGTGTTTTCCAATTTCTAGCGAGTGATGCAATTAAAGATTTCTTGGATAGTGAAGAGAATTATCTAAACAGGGCTACTGTAACCGCAGATATGCTTTGGGATTATGTTGAAGGAGATTTTGCAGCTGATAACATGAGGTTTGCGGCAGTAACAGAGAGATATAACAGTTACAGGCTGAATGTTGAACATCAGGGTAGAACAGAATTTGCCGTATTCAAAGGTATCCTTCTCTTGAATGCATTGAATAATATTGCACAAAATCCTACGGTAGTGCCTAGCCAAGAGAATATAATAAAGTTATTTCTGGGTACACCTTATGAAAAAGACGTCAATGAGGCACTAGACTATCTGAATGATAAAAGTATCATTCAACGTAATCCAATGGGATTATTTACCATACAGTTCTCAGCACTTCCAACAGGAGAAATTCAAGAAATAAAGGAGAACCTATTAAAGAAGGATTTCCTTTATACTTCTCAAGTTGTGAACTTTGGCGAGTCTGCGAAGACTGAGATTAACAAAATGCTTAAAAATGTCTCTAGACCGTATTCTAGCTATATGTATTCAACTTCATCAAATGAATATGTATTGCTTAATAATATCGAAAGAGACACAAAGAAAGCCCGTTCATATGAGATTTTCCTTGCCTTATTCTTTGCTAGAACTACAAATGAGTTGAATGAACTTAAGTCAATTGCAGAAAAGGCTTCAGTAGATGAAAGATTCAAAAATGTTGCTTTTATAATTTTCGACACCATTATGGGGCAACAAAATTATGATAGATTCATCGAATACATGGCGATAGCTTCTTGCGCACAGAAGAACAATCTTGCAGAGCAACAAACTGCTAATATTAAAGATGCATCTGATATGATAAGTCAATGGATGAGAAATATTAGCAGAGGTATTTTCACTTCCTATATTAGAGGAAATCAGGAAATAAATAGCGCAAATAGACTCACATCATTTATAAACGGAAGAATATCTCCAACAATATTCAGCAGTGGCCCGGAATCGTTGGAAATCATACTAAACAGATCTTCAAATACATATTGGAAGAAGGCATCTACAAGAACAACTGTTGATGCTATCCTTTCATACAATACAAAAGAAGATATACTCTCCCGATGCGGTGGACCAGCAAAGCATGTTGAGTATCTGTTGCAAGATAGTGTTGATGAAAACCTAAGATTCAAAGATGATGTTGATCAGAATCATCCTTTATACAAGGTATGTCAGAGGGTAAAATCAATATTTAACCATACGGCGAAAAATACGCAGTTTAATCTTGGTGAAAAACTTAAAGAATTAACTGAACCTCCTTATGGTTTGTTCCAGTCATATGCAGGTATGGCAATGGTAGCATTTGCCATGAGAGCATATATCAAACAACTTTTTGATTCTAATGGTAGACCAAGAGAAGCACAACATCTTGTTGATGATGTAGTCGAAATGTTCAAGGTTTGGGAAGACCAGAAGGAAAGTAACAAACTGAATTTTCAATTCGAAAGCAAGGAAAGTGGTGAATTATGCAAGAATCTTATAAAGGTATTCAACTTGGATAAGTTACCTGGACATAACGAAGTAACAAGTTTGAAAGACGCAAGATGGGCAATCATAGGAGAGTTTTCTAAACAGAAAGGTTTCCCTTTGTGGTCATTAAAGTACATTGATACTTCTGATAACATTAAAAAGATCATAGATAATATCCTTAAGATATGTGAGCCAGACGGATTAAAAAATCCAAGTCTATTGACAGAAACATTATCACAGCTTAAGCAGAATTCTTTAGACCTTAAAAGTCTATTAATTCAGACATCTCTGTTTGAAATAGGTTTTAAGAAGTACCTGCACGGCGTTGAAATGGTAGATGTTAAAGAAGATGAGATAGAAGAAGCTATCATATATCTAAGACAGCATCTACAAGGAGAAATCGGAACATGGAAAGAGAATGACGTTAAAGAGAAACTAAAAGACTGGAGAATCGAGAAAAATACGTCTGATGATACAGAACTTAGAAAAGCTCTTGTGAATCTCTTCGACATACAGACCGATAGTGATAAATTGCCTATTATCGATAGTATTATTGATATTATTTGGGGTATCAGCTTAGCTTCGGTACAATATCCTATATGGACACTTAAATATGTGACAAGCGACACAGAAGAAAAGTCTTTGCTGACTGACCTGCATAAGTTGTTCATTATTGATAATTATGCAAACTTAGCAAATAGTCAAGAGCTCGCAACCAGGATTAATGAGCGTATGGATGAACTTAAGGCTTTAATTTCTGATAAAGGAAATTTCTATAATGGTTTCATCAATTATATAAAGGGCATCCAAACTATCGCATTGCAGGATTCCGAAATTGATAGTGCTATAAGCTATTTGAATGGTAGAAAAATCAACATTAAGGCTTGGAGTGAAATACTTATCAGTAATATACTAAAAGACTGGCGATTAGAGAATTCTTCTAAAAAAGAAGAAGAACAAGAGATACCAACCACTGAAAAAGAAGAGATTGTAAGATGGGTTCAAAATCTGTCACCTGAAAAGGCTAAATCAATCCTTAATGCTATGTGTGACGATAATGTAACTTTAAACCTATTGAAGAAATATGTCAATAAATAGAGTATATGTCGAAAATATTGCACAATTAATAGAATTGGTAAAAGAAGATAAGTTGACGCAAAATGCGTCAACTTATCTTAGAGATAGATATCCTATAAGATTTGTATTATTTGATAACTTCAATGACAGTTTTGAGTTTGTAAGTCAACTCATGGATTGTGGCTGTATACTTAAAAGTGTTGAAGATTGGGTAGATCCGGATTATCCAGATATAATGTTGACATACAATGACCTATCCAGAAGAATAAAAAATTTTATACAGAATGAAACATTACCATCTAATGATTATGTAATAGCACCATTTTCAGAACTGGCACGATTCTATGACAATAATGAAAGAAAAACATTTGAATCATTATTGAGAACCATAAAAGGTATAGAATCAACTTCAGAAGCATGGAACAACCATCAAAGGATATATATACCGATTGTCGGATTAGAGGGTAAAATGCAATCCATATTACCAGATACTCAGATTATAATCTGGCAATTAAAATCGGATAAGCAATCCAATTATAACCTTATTCTATGTCATGAACTTTATGGGGTAAAAGGATTGGAAAAGAATTATACACTTATTAATAATGTTCATGACTGGTTACAGTATTGGAAGAACTCTGTAAGTAAGGAACACAAGTCTATTATATCAATATCAGAAGCTATTATGGCAAATGCAGAATATGCTCAGCCAGATAATGCTTTTGAATATAAGATATGTACTGATATTTATTGTTTCCTGACGAGAGGATTAAACCTTGACTTTGGTGAACTTAAATATTCTGCCAATGATGAATACCTATGGAGAAGATTGGCAGAAGACATAGATCTGTCGAAAGATTTTGATTTAAACGAATTTGTTTTTGAACAATTCTCGGTTACTTCAATAGACGATTATAAGACATTTATAAAAATATGGTTTGAGTATCCGTCAGAATATGACAGGTGGTTGTTGAGTGGATTTTATAGGACAAGTCATGAAGACTATATATCAAAAATTCTCAGCAAGTTAGACAATTATAAAGATACAGAGCTAGTTCATCTTATTGCACTTGAAAGAAGCAGTATAGAAAATGAAATCATAGCACGAAAATATTGTCTTGATTTTTCGTATAGTAAAAATGTACGATTAACAGTAGAAGTTGAGAATCTGATTGCCAATCAATTATGTGCATTAGGTATACAACAAGGATATGAAACTGCTGTAAGATACTTTACCCGAATTTCAAGGAAAGAAAGACAATTGGCAATAGAGTGGATTGGTAAGGGTTATATAAAACCATCCATGATTCAACATTGTTTTCCTGAATTATATACGTACTTAGACAAGAGCATCGGAACAAGAAAAGAAAGCCAGAAATGGTGCTTGCCATATATAGATGAATATAAGAAGGCCAAAATAAGTAATACAATAAGCGATGAGCTCAGTGCGTTAATAAATGAAATCAACAATGACGAGATTTCATTCTCTAACTGGTATAATGACTTTAAAACAACAAGAACTATACTTCAAGGAAGAGATGACATTGATGTATATTATTGGATAGACGGTTTGGGTATAGACTGGATGCCTTATATTTCTGATTTGATAAAGAAATCGGAACACAAAGGTATGTACTTAAATGAAATTATGATAGCACGTTCATCCTTACCTACAACCACAGAGAAAAATAAAGTAGATTTGGATCTTTTGTCAAACGGTGAAATAGCTAATCATAAAATAGGTAATTTAGATGGTTATGCACATCAAAGGACTAACATATATCCCGATTATATCATAAATGAATTAGAGATTGTTTCTACAGCTATTAAAACCGTAATAGATAAGTTTAACGGAAAAAAGATTGCTATTGTCAGTGACCATGGGCTGAGCTACATGCCTCAATTAGCATCAGGAATGAATATGAGTAATATTGAACCAGATCACAATGGAAGGTTAGGATTTTTACAAAGCAGTAAAGCAACTTCTGACAGCAATTATACCATACTTGATGATGGAAAAACAATATGCGCTCTTAAGTATAAATCCTTATCATCAAAAGTTCCAGCCGGTCTAGGAGCACATGGAGGATGTACACCAGAAGAGGTTCTTGTACCTATTTTTATTGTATCATCCGACAAGAATGCTGTAAATTGGAAAGCAAATATTATTTCTTCAAACGTATCGGCAAATAAGCCGGTTGTTTCAATAGAAATTAAGAATGCACCAATTGATGCCGATATATATCTGATATATGATGGAAAAAGGTATGAAATGTCAGAGAAACAGAATGAAATATTCGAAAGTGAAGAACTTATTCTTAATGCAGATGTAAAAAGAATAGCATTATATGTAGGTCCGGACAAGAAAGATTTCCATATTGACTTCTCAAAAGCAGCTGATGTGGATGACAATATGTTTGATTTCTAAATAATTTCATATGGATAATAATATAGCAGAAAAAATAAGAACATATTTTAGCCAAATGGCTATATACAAAGACCCTGTAAAATCATCAAGTTTATTTGCAGGGAGAAACCTTCCTGCATTTGTAAAGGACTTTATCATAAAGAAGTATATAAATGCAGACGGAGAGATAGACAACATAGCATTGACAAATTTCTTAGATTCAGTAATACCAAAGGAAGCATCTCAAGTAAAAGACAAACTGGGTGAGGGTAAAGAACTTGTGGTACTCACAAGATTTAATATCTTTATTGACCTAGTTAATGGTGTGCGCAGATTTGGTATACCTGATATGGGTATTAAGATAAATGAAGGCGTAATACCAGACTATGTATATAAATCTCATCAAGGAGAATTGGTTGACGGAGAAAAATGGGGAATAATAAAATTATGTGTCTTACCAAATGATGACGGGAAGAAGAACCATGTAGAAATGGTTGATTTCAAACCATTCAAACCATATCGTTCTGTCGATCTGGGATATTGGCAAGAGGCTAGAAGGGGATTTACAACACAAGAATGGATTGATGTATTACTTTCAGCTATGGAATACGATTCTTCAACATTTGAAGGCCTTACGCAAAAAATGGAATTTCTAACCAGATTGTTGATATTTGTTGAGCCAAGATTAAATGTTATTGAATTAGCTCCAAAAGGGACAGGTAAATCTTATGTATTTGGAAATTTGTCAAAGTATGGATGGCTTGTAAGTGGAGGAAAAGTCTCTCGTTCTAAGTTGTTCTTTGACAAACAGAAGCAACAACCTGGAATAATAAAGAATCATGATTTCACAGCTTTTGATGAGATTCAGACAATTATATTCCAGGAACCATCAGAAATACAGGCAGCATTAAAATCATATCTGGAAAGTGGCAAAACAACGATTGATAATAATGAGTTTTCTTCAGAATGTGGTCTCATGCTAATGGGTAACATTCCACTTAATGAGCAAAGACTCCCAATATCAAGAACATATTTTGATGCTTTACCAAAATATTTCAGGGAATCTGCTTTATTGGATAGATTCCATTGTTTTATCGAAGGATGGTACTTGCCTAGAGTGCATAAAGGTATGATATATACGGGTTGGACTATTAATGTTGAATATTTCTCAGAGATTCTTCACTCCCTGAGAACAGATAATGTATATAGCCATTTATTTGATAAACTTGTCTCATTCCAGGCTGATGCGGACATGAGAGATTTTACAGCTGTAAAAAGAATAGCAACAAGCTATATTAAACTACTGTTTCCTCATTGGAGAACAGTTGAAGATGTAAATCTTGATGAATTTGAGATGTACTGTTTAGAGCCAGCCTTAAAGAGAAGGGGAATTATTAAGGAACAATGCCATAGGATAGATCCTGAATTTAAAACAGCAATGCCTGATATTAAGGTTAAAGGTTTATAATGTAACTGACTATGGTAGAAATAGAACATAATCTCGACGAGAAAAAGTTCAAATGGTTGTGGGCTAAGTATGTAAAAGAAGGGAATATTGAAAGGCACTGCACAGGATGTCTTATTGGACCTTATAGTAAGAAGTTCTCAGGTACTACAAACAAAGAACTTTTAGCTCAGCCCATTATACAGATGAATGAGTGTAATGATTATGAAGCTATTTATTTCTGTGGTGTCCTAAAAGAAGGATATTTGAATAAGAATCCGGAGAAGAATAATTATAGACATAATGTACATTTTATTGTTCTTCCACAGCTGGGCAATTCTGATGTATGGGAATTTGAAAATTGGAAAGTTACAATTAAGAACGGCATCCTGGAAAGAATACCAAAAACATTTGAGTTGGATGATTCATTGTTCAAGTATCCGTATGATGCTCATTATTTTACATGCAGGATTTTCAGATGGATGGTCGGGCATTTCTACCCAGAACTTATTAAATCAACAATAAAATTAGCAAACGAAAGGGAAATAGAAATACCCAAAATTCAATATCTAATAGATTTAGGATTTAATATTGCATCAAAGAAATTTGTGAACGACTCTGATTATATAAATTATCTGTTAGAAAGCAATATATTAGGAGAAGAAACTATACCTAAGATGCGTACAGCATTACTTAAGCCAGGTAACTTTTCAAGAGCCCAGTTTATTGATTTTGTTATGCAAAACATAGATTTTGAAAATGTAGATAATCAATATGGTTTATCGGAAAAAGACATAAAGAAAATCCTAGAAATAGGGGTAAATGAAATGCTGGACCAATATTTCCCGTATTATTCCAGATAAGAGAAAGCCAGCTTTAAAGCTGGCTTTCTTCACTATAATCATACCATCTTTTTGAATTTAACTCTACAGGTATAATTTCCTTAGTACCTAAGTTCTGAATAGCAGGTTTACCATCCATCAGACCTGTAACAAATACCAAATCATCATTAAAGTCATCATCCTCGTCAATAAAATCTTCAATGATATAAATACTAAAACAATCACAGGAATCAAATTTCTTATCTGGATATAATTTCTGTAATGTATCCCATGCACTTTCAAATATGTGCTCCAAAATATCAGGATTTATATCATCATAAAAATTGAATTGTTTAAAATCGTTTGTTGTCATATAGCTTAAAAAATTTGAGGTTAAAAACTTAAATTATTCTTCAGCTAGATTTAGACCTTTTTTTGAAAACCTTTGTCTTGGTTTGGTCTTTTGTCCGCTGACTTTTTTTTTAGAGATTTATTCCCCAACTGAGTTTGAGCCATTTTTTACGGCTTATCGAGGTTTGGGAAAGTGGAATTAGAAAAGTTTTGAACGAAAAAAATGTTGGGGCAGCGTAAGCCGTCATCGTTATTTTTTTCAGGGCAAAGGCTGGAAGCCGGAACTCTTTCATTTCCACAACACCCATATACCTTTGCCGTATAAAAAGAAAGGCTCTTAGATGGGGAAACACCGATAAATGAGGAAGCGGACAGCAGAAAAGACCAATGAAAGACAATATAATTGTAAATATATTAATCTTTATACCAGAGATTTGAGTAGTCTCCTTCATACAAAGGATAATTATCTTTATAACATTGTTTGAATAGAAGTTCATCCTCATAACAATATTCAATTGTATTGCCATAATGATCAATGTAAGCTTTACAAGTATCGGGCTTATTTAATTGAGTCAAAGCCTTACCATCGACGAATATGTTAAAACCTTCCTCGTTTATATATTTAGCCTCAGTTATCTGTTGGCCGGATGTAGTCATAAATCCTACATTGTTGTCAATAATATATCCCCAAGTATATTCACGCGCATCAAAAATTGAATCGTATTTTGGAGGAACTATAACCACCGATGAGTTTAATGAGTATCTGAATATACCAACTTTCCCATTTTTTATTATTGAAAAATAAGCATATAAATCAGTCTCGTAGAAGAGTTTTATCTCTTCGTAACTGTTTACTAATACGTCATTACCTAAATGGTCTTTAAGCCCTATATATTTTCTGCTAGAACCATAAGATGGTAATTTCGCAAAAATACCAGGTTTGCTTTGCTGGTCAATCTGTTCAGGAGTAACAGTCTGACCATAACATATTAAGAATCGAGAATTAATATAGAAATAACCATAGATTTTTATACCATCCTTCTTGTACCAATCAATGATATATTCATCAAGATTCCTTACATTCCTAATCTGTTCGCATATTTTACCAAAGAAAGAATCAATCTCTTCTTGCGTTTTAAATTCATTATATTTGAAACTCATTTGATTGTTTATAAATAATATCTTAGAAAAATAACTAAATCCTTTCAAGTGTATTTGCCCATTTTTGGTAGTGACTTAATACTAATTCTACATTTTTGTCCTTAGGTAGTGTAGAAAGTTTAGAGATACCACTATAAACCATATCCCTACATTTACTAAACTCTAAATTATCAAATTTATCATTTATAATTACCAGATTATTGATTAAGAATAGTAGCTCCTTTTTATAATTTTCTTCTTCAGAACAAGACATATTATGAGTTAAGTATGAAAGTCTATTGAAAGTATCATTGATTTTACTCTTATACTTTTGCTTGAATTTCTTCATGCCTACACCATTTATGTCATTTAGTATAATAAGTAGTTCTTCCTTGATTTTCAAAGCCTGATGCGTTTCCCCTCGTTTGTACAATTCAGAGCATTCTTCTAACGACAAGTCTATAAATTTACTTATTGCATATCGTTTTATTAATGTCACTTTTTCTGAGTCTGAATCGAGAGTCACTATACATCTTTTCAGCTCTGATATATCCATTAATTTAATTTCAGTAAATGTAGATAGGACATCAGAAAGCATATATATCTGCTGAAGTAACTTTGATTTTGAAGCGCATGGATTAAAGCGTATGAATTCAGGAAGTAATAATCTACAATACTCATACTCCTTATAGAAATCAAAGCTATCAATGGATAAGTATATGGCTCTTTTTATTTCTGTAATTTTTTGATTGATAGCAATATTAAAAGATGAAATATCGTGTTTTATAGAAATGGTATTTTCTATAAGTGTTTTATCACGCTTATCCTGCTCCTCACCTTGTTCAAGAGAAGGATTACTGGTTACATGCCAACCGGAGCAAAATACACAATAATAGCTACGAACAGGAGCTTTGCCAGATTCTTCTAAAATAATTTCCTGATTGAATCGAATGAAGTTATCGGCATTCTTCTTTTCTTCAAATAGCATCTTATGTTTTCGGCATCCAAGACAATATATCCTATTTTTATTGGGTTTCATAAATAATAATATACATGGTACGTATCAAACAAGTTATAATACTATAATAACTATATTGATATATACATTAAAGTTAAAAGTATTTCTTTATGTGGCGGAGGAAAGGGGTAGGCTCCTTGTCGATAGAGTAAGGGTTTCCCCATTTGGAGATTCCGGACACGGATTCCGCGTATGTGATGTGCAGGCGCTTTTTTGCCCTGGTCATGGCCACATAGAAAAGCCTTGCGGATTCTCTAATTTCCTCCGGAGTCTTCTTGTCAAAGAATGGATAGACACCATCCGTTGCCTCGAAGATAATCACGTTCTCAAACTCCAGACCTTTTGCCTTGTGGACTGTAGAAACAAACACTTTTTCTGTTATACATGAGCTGTCACACAGGTCAGCCTCTCGGTAGGTCGTTATATCGAGAAGGTAGGCTGAAAGCTGCTCCTTCAGGCTCGGAGTCTTCTCCGGAGAGATTACATCGTTACGGAGGAAGCTGAAGATGTACTGCATCTTCGGGTTCGCTGTTATCCAGTCTTTCTGTATGAATGTGCCGTACAGTTGCTCCAGCTCGTCAACAAGCAGAGGAGATTCAAACGACCTCTGGTAGAGACGGCTGAGTGTACTGTGATAGATGTCGGCATAGGCTCTGCGGAACAGCTCGGCCACGGCAGAGTTGTTC
>ERZ791719.469-NODE-469-length-19591-cov-4.2628_pt1 | contig 19591 bp, 19 predicted proteins | sample MGYA00510338_ERZ791719 | MGnify/ENA primary metagenome ERZ791719 (study PRJEB30046, sample SAMN00715131) | human gut metagenome | study: EMG produced TPA metagenomics assembly of the A metagenome-wide association study of gut microbiota in type 2... | reverse complement strand
TTTCCCGGACAGCGAGGTTACACCGATGCGCTTGCTCGGCTACCCGTTTCCTGTGGTGATGGTATCCGTGACGGATCGTTCGCTCCGCTCGTATGCCCGCAAGCACATCTTGCGAAGAGACGATAAGGATTACAAGCAATTGACCGTCCCCGGTTTTTCCCTGTCTGATTACCAAGGCTGGCATAAGAGAGAGGTGGAGGGATTGCCATTGCTAAGCGAGACCGTATGAGTGTGGCATACGTATAAGGGCATCGTTTTACACGTATATCAACGTCGCCCCACACGTATATCGGTGTAGGCCTATACGAACGTAGGCGTGAGTCGATGCCGATATACGTGCGGGATGGAACCGATGCCGGGGAAAACAGGTGCAAGTAATGCAAGTAATGCAGCACCTTTTTCCCACACACGCACGTGTACATTATATATGTCGAATCAAACTTTCATACGGCTATCCAGCGTTTCTCATCCGGATTGTTCCATGCCTTGTTTGCGATCGTTTAGTGTAAAATTCTTGTTCTATATCTTGTTTTATATTTATATAATGTACGCACGTGTGTGGGAAACCGGTGCTGCATTACTTGCATTACTTGCATTACTAGGGCCTATCCATAAGGACATAGATGTATAAAAATAATAACAAACCAGACATGTATCACAGACAATCATTTCCCCGTTTGGGCGATTACATCGCCACGGTTTTACAAGTCACCAGACTGACAAAGTCCATTATCCGCATAAGCGGAGGTCTGGGCAGTGACACTTACAATTCTTTTAAAAAGGCAAGGACATGCATTTTAGCGTTTACTATCGATTGGTAGATCTCCTTTGGGACCATCTGTCGGACGAGGAACTTTTCCGTCGTCTGGCACGTGAGGCCTTGGAACGGTATATCGATTATAAGAAAGAGGAGGAAATGAACGGAGGAAAGAAATAATTTAAGGATGGGCTATGCAAATGAGATTAAGTTTTAACCTCGTGCCTGCCTTCATCGACTAATTAACTAGCCATGATTTTAGAAGAGAGTTTTGGAAAATCTACTGATTTTATCTCAGATGGGATGAACGCCTTCGAGCGTAACGTGAAGCGTATAGGGGACTGCCTTTTGGCCTTTATCGCCTTGGTCGTATTCTCCCCTTTGTTCTTGATCTGTTACATCGCCGTAAGGCGCGAGGCGTATCGGTCGTTTCGGTCGCCCGTTCAACATTTATAAGTTCCGTAGCATGCGTTTGGACGCTGAGAAGTTTGGTCCTGCCCTTTACAAGGGAGGTACGGATCCCCGCATGACCCGTGTGGGCAAGTTCCTGCGTGAGCATCATTTGGATGAGTTGCCCCAATTGTGGAATGTTTTCATCGGTGATATGTCTTTTATCGGCCCCCGTCCGGAACGAAAGTTCTACATCGACCAGATCATGGAACGTGATCCCCGCTATCGTTACCTGTACCAGATCCGTCCGGGTGTGACCTCTTACGCCACGCTCTATAACGGCTATACGGACACGTTGGAGAAGATGCTTCGTCGCTTGCGCTACGACCTGTTCTATCTGGAGCACCGCTCGTGGTGGTTCGATTTCAAGATATTGGTGAAGACGTTCTTGAACATAGCGTTCGGGAAGAAATTCTAAGGTATAAGTAATAATCCGGGGGAGCAATTCCACTCCTCCTTTAAATCAAGAATACCATGAAGAAAGTATTGAAAGGCTGGCTCATCGACAATTCGGTGACCACCGACAACAAGACGGACAAGATCCTATTGCTGGATTCTGCAGGAAGCTTGGATCTGGATGACGTCAGAGATGTACAAGCAGGACACGGGGCTTTGTCCGGAGATATTGCGTCACTCGGTGACACTCTACCACTGAATCGTGATGGATTTGGTCTTGAGCGGTTACAGCGTGAACACGGGTCTGTTCCGTTCCGCAGCTGAAGGGCGTGATCGAGGGCGGCGTATGGAACAAGGAGAGGAACTCGATCTACGTCTCTTTGACGCAAGGTAAGGTACTATGCGAGGAGATCGCCAAGACTGCGGTGGAGATCCTCGGTGAGAAATTGAACATCATGTACATCCTCGAGACCAAGGATAACGAGACCAAGGATAAGAAGACAGGCTTGAAGGATGGCAGCGCCACGGCGGGCCGGAACTTCTTCGTGTGTGGCGCAATGCTGAAGGTGGTAGGCGATGACGAGTCGGTAGGTGTCACGCTGACCAACGAGTCAGATGCCGTCACGAAACTGACGGATGACCTGATTGCGATCAATAATCCTTCCTCGCTTACGCTGCTCCTGTTGGCTGACCTAGCGGAGGGTGAGTACACGCTGACGGTGACGACACAGTATTCCACATCAAACCGTCTCTTGAAAACGTCCCGTGGCGTAAGCGTCGGTGGTCGCCCTGCTGATGGCGGTAGCGATAGCGAGAGTCCGGACGAGATTTAAAGAAAGGGGCACGGCGGCCTTCTCACTTCATAAATGGATTGGCTCGCTGTATGATCCCTTCATCCAGCCTTGTATAACCATCTTATGCAATATTGGATGAAGTCCTTATACAGGGTTGGATGATGGAATTATACAAAATAGGTTAGTATAGATGTTGCAAGTAACTTGCTCTAATAAAGAAGTGCTTTATGTTATAAGGTGTTTTTATTGGAACAAATAGATATATACTGATTTGAATACAGATACTTCAATAAAGAAAAATTTCGCATACAAGAGCATATTAACCTTGTCCTCTTATTTGATGAATTTCGTCACGTTCCCCTATGTATCCCGAGTGTTGGGAGTAGAACGTATTGGACTGGTGAATTTTGTGGATAATACAGTAAGTTATTTCTTGTTGTTCGCTACACTTGGAATCAATATACTAGGTGTTAGGGAGATCGCTACGGTGAAAAGCAACTTGGACGAGCGGAACCAAGTATTTTCCAATTTACTGGGGATGAACCTGTGTTTCTCCTTAATAACTTTGGTTGTCTATCTTGTGTGTGTCATGGCGATTCCCCAATTGAGGCAATATGAGGAACTTTTTTACATTGGAACTTCCAAAATTATTTTTACAGTGTTTCTGGTAGAATGGTTTTTCACGGGGATTGAACATTTTCGTTATATTACATTGCGCAGTATCGCAATCAAGAACCTTTATGTGGTAGCGGTATTTGTGTGTATCCGATCAAGAGACGATTATGAGCTTTATTTTATCATGACGATGGCCGTGGTAGTGATAAATGCCTTGGTGAATATGGCTTATGTACGTCGTTTCGTTAGTGTTAAATGCCAGGAACTGTTGTCCGAGAGGTTTTATAAGAAGAACTTGATGTTAGGTGTATATTCCATAATGACTTCTATGTATCTCACCTTTAACGTTATGTTCCTCGGGTTTGTATCAAACAATGTGGAAGTGGGCTATTATACTACGGCTTTCAAATTGTATTCCGTAATACTTGGTTTTTTCTCAGCGTTTACAAATGTGATGTTACCTCGTATGAGTGCATTACTTTCCAACGGAGAGAAGGAGTCTTTTCAACGGTTGGCGAATAAATCATTTTACACGATGTGTATATTTTGCATTCCTATGATCGTTTGTAGTATCATTTTGGCTCCACAACTGGTATATGTCCTCTCTGGAGAAGGCTATGAAGGCGCTGTCTTGCCTATGCGCATCATTATGCCCGCTGCCTTGTTTGTAGGAATGGCACAGGTATTGGCCGTTCAGATACTTACACCGATGAAGTGTGATAAAATTTTGTTGGCGGCATCTATCATCGGAGCTTGTGTAGGACTTTTACTCAACTTATTACTTGTCCCACATATACATAGCGTAGGGACGGCCGTAGTCTTGTTGTGCTCAGAAATTGTGGTGACCGTTACTTATATTGTTTATGTTGTGCACTATAAAGTAGTACGAATCCCATTTAATAGTATATGGAAAGGGATAGGGGTGTCATTGCCATGTGCTTTAATATGTCTAATGAGTTTTTCTTTCATAGAAAATCAGTTCGCATCGCTGTTGGTTGCAAGCTTTGCGTCTGGAAGTTTCCTGTTTGTTGCTATAAAATACATTGTGCGTTTTGAAAAACTATAATTGGAATTATTTGAATTTTAATCTCTACAAAGATTTCATTAGGTAATGGCTAATGTTAAAAACAGAATTAATTTTTAATACAACTCCATTTAGAGCACTTTAAAGTGCTTTTTCAAAGAGGCCTGCCCTAAATTGAGTATTTTTGATAAATAGGAATTTATGACCCTTTTCATTCTCATCATCTTCCTTGTCTGCTTCATCTACGGATGCTTACAGCTCAAATGTAATATTCTACATAAGGCAGATACGGCGGTCATGGGCTTATTCGTGGTCATGCTTGTCGTGGCGGCTGGATTTAGAGATGGGCTACATGGTTATCGCGATTATGAAAACTATGTGAGCTACTTCCTGCATGGTACTGAAGAGACAGATATCTCGTTCCAGATCATCTGTGGGATATTTAGGTTGATTGACCCCAACGATTATCTACCCGTATTCGTGACATATGCTTTGCTAGGTGTAGGCTTCAAGTACTTGGGTATACGCAACCTTACCAAGCTTACGGCATTCTCGCTAGCCATTTATGTATCTTATTTTTACTCACTGCACGAACTAACTCAAATACGGGCAGGTGTGGCATCGGGGATAGGCTTAGTCTCTTTCCGATATATTTATGACAGGAAACTGTTACCTTTTCTTATTTCGATTGCCGCCGCTGCGTCTTTTCATGTGTCTGCGTTACTTTACTTACCTCTATATCTGTTGGATAGTGGAAAGATTCGTTGGAGCTATTGGATAGGCGGAGGCCTTTTCATATGTCTGTTTGGTCAACTGCTGGAAACGGAGTTATTGAAATTTTTTTTGAACCATGTTCCGATTGAGATGCTGCAAGATAAACTGCTTGGCTATGGTGATAATGGAGCCAAGGGGATTGACGTTGTCGTATTTTCATCCAATATGGCGATATTCAGTTACTTGCAGCTAGGGTTGTTCATCCTCTTTTCCGGTCGGTTGCGACAGTACAACAAGTATTATTGCCTGTTGCTGAAAATATACATGGTGGGTTTTGCCGTGAGATTCATATTCAGTTCCATCGTACCGGAGTTGGGGAATCGTGGTTCCGAAATGTTCATGGTCGTTTCGATTGTATTGATACCGATGCTGGTCTATTGCGTCAAGCCCCGTGCGGTAGGTATTTTTGCGGTCTGTTTGATTGGAGTGGCTAATCTCTATTATATGTTGTATTCATGGGATATTATACCGTAAACAAGAATAATTCATAATGGATAACAGTTCTATAATTAAAGTAAGTGTCATCGTACCCGTTTACAATGCGGGCGTTCACTTGAAAAAGTGTTTGGGTAGTCTGTCCTCCCAAACGTTGAAGGAGATGGAAATTATACTTGTGCTAGACTGTCCTACGGATGGCAGTGACAAGGTGGCAGAAGAATTTGCCCAGCGTGATTCCCGTTTCCGTATTCTTCGTAATTCGGAGAACCTTCATATCGGAAACTCTCGTAATGAAGGACTGAAAGTGGCAAAAGGAGAATATGTGGCTTTCTGTGACCATGACGACTATGCCGCTCCGAATATGTACGAGATACTTTATCGGAAAGCCCATAGCGAAGAACTTGATTTGGTCTGTAGTCCCGCAACTATCATTCGCAAGTCTGGGAAAACGTATATGGAGAATTATCCTTTTTTACCTTCAGAATTGCTTCCGTTTGCTATTTTGAAAGGTACGGTGGGTATTTCTTCGGAAAATGACGAACTGAAAGACTTTCCGTCTTCTGGAGCTATTTGGTGCAAATTGTTCAAGCGATCTGTGATAGAAGAATTTAACCTGCATTTTGTGGATACCAAAAAACTGACTGCGGAGGACTTATTGTTCTTGATGGAATACGCTTACCGCAGTCGCCGTGCCGAACAAGTTTGTAAGTCTTTGTACCATCACGTACTAGAGATAGGGAATACAGGATCGACTCTTTCTTATATAAATCCTGGCAAAATAATCAATTACTTGAAGTACTTGTATGATTTTTTGTCTACAAATTCTTTGCTATCAGATCCAGACATCTGTTCCCGTTTCAACAATACTGTGAAAATACAATCGCTCATCACGCTTCATAGAGATTATACTTATAATCAATCTCCTCTCCATCTTTGGCGTATAGTAAAGGAATTCAAAAGCGAACGGATTGTGCGGGAAGCTTTTCAGACTTCTCCCTCATGTATCTTTGTACATCCGACAATGGCACGAAGATTCTTGTTTAAAATATTGAGATTCATCATCTGTTATTAAATTGTAGCAGGAGAATACAGTTCCTGATGGGGATTAAAAATTAGGTCTGATATATTTGAAGCTTTATCTGTTGATATTTTTGACTTTTTCAATTAATTTTAAAAATACAATTTCATAAATATGAAAAACATTGCAATCATTTTAGCAGGTGGAATCGGTCAACGTTTGGGAGAACCTATTCCTAAGCAATTCTTGAAGGTAGCAGGAAAAAAAGTAATAGAACACACACTTGATGTTTTTCAAAATCATCCTCTGATAGATGAGATTGCGGTTGTTTCTAATCCTTACTATATCCAAGAGGTTGAAAATATATTTATAAAGAATAGATATTCTAAATTGAAAAAAATTCTTCAAGGAGGTAAGGAACGTTGTCATTCTAGTCTTGCGGCGATAAATGCTTATGATACAGGAGAGGAGGTTAATCTTATTTTTCACGATGCAGTACGACCATTAGTTAATGATCGGATTATTTCAGATTGCATATCAGCATTGGATATTTATGATGCTGTAGATGTGGCGATAAAAACAACCGATACAATCATACAGGCTGATGATGAGAATCGTATTATAGGGATTCCTCCTCGTCACTTTTTACGTAATGGGCAAACGCCTCAAGCTTTTAAATTAAGTGTAATTAAACGTGCATATGAATTAGCTTTGCAAGATCCGGAATTCAAAACGACAGATGATTGTGGTGTAGTTTATAAGTATTTACCAGATAAATTTGTGTATATCGTTGAAGGCGAGTTGTTTAATATGAAGCTGACTTATAAGGAGGATCTGTTTTTATTGGATAAATTATTTCAGCTTCGATCAGTCTCTTTACAAAATACAGGAATTACTAAAATCTCAAAAAGATTACTTCCTTCTTCGATTGTCGTAGTATTTGGAGGAAGTTATGGAATTGGAAAAGATATCGTAGAAATCTGTGAACAATATGGTGCGCATGTTTATTCGTTCAGTCGTTCGTTAAATGGAATTGATGTGTCGAAGCAAGAGGACGTAGCAAAAGTGCTGAAAGAAATCTCTGAAAAAGAAGGCCGTATAGATGCCGTTATTAATACAGCTGGTTTATTAGACAAGGTTCCACTATCAAATATGGATTATGAGGAGATATATAAGAGCATTTATATAAATTATATAGGGGCTATAATTATTGCTAAAGAATCATATTTTTATTTGAAACAAACCAAGGGAACTTTGTTATTGTTTACCTCTAGTTCGTACACCCGAGGTCGTTCTCTATATAGTCTTTATTCTTCATCGAAAGCAGCGATTGTGAATTTTACGCAAGCACTTAGTGAAGAATGGTATGATCAAGGTATACGTATTAATTGTATCAATCCAGAACGAACAAAGACTCCAATGCGTATAAAGAATTTTGGGGTAGAGCCAGAGGCTACATTACTTGATCCTAAAATGGTGGCTATGACATCTATAAATGTATTGTTCTCATCATTAACAGGTGAGGTAATCGATATCAAAAAAGGTGTTTGATGGAATAATAAAAATAATAATTATATTAAATAGATATTAATGCCAATTATAATATTACCAGATGGGACGCACTTTGATTATAAGATTCGTCCCTTATATTTAGGAGTAAAGAAAATTAATAAAAAACAAGCTAAAGAGAATCTACTATTGTTGAAATCTATTGCGGATAAATCTGGATTATGTTTTGCCTTAGCTTTTGGAACAGCATTAGGAGCGGTTCGTGAACATGATTTTATTGAGCATGATGAGGATATTGATCTGTGGGTACATTATTCTCAAAAAGACTTACTGCTGTCCTTGCTTTTTGAATTGAGAGAGAATGGTTTTGAGGTTGCTAGATGGGATAGGAGAGGTCTCCTTTCTATCATTCGAAAAAATGAATATATAGATTTTTATATTTATTATCCTGATTCAAGAGCTGAAAATATAATGTCCTGTTGTGGGGATCCTATGCCCCAAAAGTATATAGAGAATTGGACTGAGATACCTTTTTTAGGAAAAGCTTTTTATATTGCTAGAGATTGGGAGGAAATGATGTTATTCCGTTACGGTAAGGATTGGAGAACCCCGGTGGCTGAAACTGATTTTAAGGTGTCTCGTGTGCGGAAGAGCTTTTATTATATTAAAGATGTGATCAAGGGATACCTTCCTGACTTGATTTATTTTCTGATATACAGAAGGCTTGATGAACAAAAATTGCTTCGTTATTATTCTAGGCTGGAACGTTTTAATACTCTAAAGGGGCAATAAACATATAATTATGCGTGTGTTAAAGAAGCTTAGTGTTTCAAGAAGGGGAGCTCTGAAGAGTAATAGGTGGTCTTCTAGCGCAGTTCTTAATGAAACGTGAAATCAAAAATAATAATGAATAAGAAAAGCATATTGATAGTGGCTGGGGTATTTTATCCAGAACCTATCGTTTCTGCGAATCTATTAACCCAATTAGCAACAAAATTAGGTGAGAAATATAAAGTGACAGTGTTAAGGCCTCATCCTACCCGTCCGATGGGCTTTGATATGTCAGAATGTGATTATTCTCATTTCCCATTTAATGTGATAGAGATAGATTCATACACTTGTGCGGCTTCTTCCTTGGTAGGTCGTTTTTGTGAGAGTTATAGTATGGGGAAAGTATCTTCAACGTATATTAAGGAGCATCACGATGAAATTGATTTTGTTTTTAACGATAGCTGGCACCTTATTGGCTTAAATATAGTGGCAAGAACTTGTGTGAAATATAAGATTCCATATATCACTCCTATACAAGATATTTATCCAGAATCGTTATTCTCAAAGTTCCCTGATATCACTTTTCTAAAATGGGTATTGAAATCTATTTTGAGCCCTATAGACAAATATACGCTTTTTCATGCTGCCCGCATTCATACTATATCTGAAAAAATGGTTGAATATTTGTCTACTACTAGGAATATCGCAAGGGATAAATTTATAGTTGTTCGTAATTGGCAAAATGAAGACTCTTTTATTGAATATTCACAAAACAGGTGTCCATGTTCTACGTCTGACAGTAACTTGTTTACTTTTATGTACCTTGGTAATGTTGGTCCTTTGGCTGGCATAGAAGTATTATTTGATGCGCTAAAAATTGCAAAACTACCTAATGTTAGGTTGGTTGTGGCTGGTAGTGGATCTGCTAAAAAAAGTCTGCAAGAGAAAGCAAGAGAATATGCAAATTGTAATATTGAGTTCTGGGATGTTCCTGCGGGTATGGTTCCTATAATCCAAGATAAGGCTGATGTAATGTGTTTACCCATGAAAAGAGGTTCTGCTATGTTTTCAATACCAAGTAAGTTGCCTGCTTATATGTTTTCTGCAAAACCGATACTATCAAGTGTTGATAAAGACAGCGATACTGCTGTATGTATTAAAGATGCAAAAGCTGGCTGGGTAGCAATACCGGAAGATGCGAAAGATGTGGCTCGATGTATGAAAAAAGCAACTATGTTATCAAGGGATCAACTTCTTGAAATGGGAAAATGTGGCTTTGAATATTCAATGCGAGTTTTTTCAAAGAAAGTCAATCTGCCTATTCTAGTCAAAGCCTGTGAAGATATAGTAGAGAAAAACAAATTCTAAAAAATAATATTCATAAGTAGGTAATATAAAAAACAAACGATATGCAAGCAATTATATTAGCCGCAGGTATGGGGCATAGACTAGGAGAATATACAAAAGACAACACAAAATGTATGATTTCTATTAATGGAATTAAGCTTATTGATAGATTCCTAAAAAAACTATCATGCATGAATCTTTCAAGAGTGATTATAGTTGTTGGATATAAGAGTGAAAATGTAATAGATTATATTGGTAGTCGTTATGATAATAAGTTGAAAATAGAATTTATAAACAATCCTATATATGACAAAACTAATAATATTTATTCTCTTTCTCTTGCAAAGGAACAAATGATGGAGGATGACACATTATTGCTGGAGTCAGATCTTATTGTGGATGATAGGATGTTTGATTTACTAATAGATGATGAGTATCCAAATCTTGCATTAGTTGCTAAATATGAAGCCTGGATGGATGGGACAATGGTGTGCCTTGATCAAGATAATAATATTGTAAACTTTGTACCAAAAAGTGCTTTTAGATACGAAGATATAGGCTCATATTATAAAACGGTTAATATTTATAAGTTCTCGAAAGAATTTTGCAAAAAACGCTATATTCCTTTCCTAGAGGCCTATGTTAAAGCTCTAGGAGATAATGAGTATTATGAGCAAGTATTGCGTGTGATAACTCTTATAAATATTGAAGAATTGAAAGCAAAACCTATCGGTGATTTACCTTGGTATGAGATAGATGATGTGCAGGATAAAGATATTGCGGAAACTATCTTTGCAGATGAGAAGGATAAATTGAGTAAATATATGAAACGGTATGGTGGCTATTGGCGATTTGAAAATATGCTTGACTTTTGTTATCTAGTTAATCCATATTTTCCTCCTCAAAAAATGTTGGATGAGCTGCAAGCAAATTTTTCTCGCTTGCTTACTGAATATCCTTCAGGTATGTTTGTGAATAGCTTGCTTGCTGGTAGGTATTTTAATATCAAACAGGATTATGTCGTGGTTGGTAATGGAGCGGCAGAGCTAATAAAAAGTTTGATGGAACGTGAAACAGGTAAGACTGGTATGATATATCCAACTTTTGAGGAATACCCTCATCGTAAAAATATGGAGAATATTGTTTCGTTTCTGCCTAAAAATAAAGACTTAAGGTATACTATACAAGACTTGATGTTATTTTATGATGATAAAAATATTAATTCGATATTATTAATAAATCCGGATAATCCATCAGGTAACTTTATAGAAGTTGATGAAATATTGTTTTTTTTGAAATGGTGTAAGAGAAAATGTATTACTTTGATACTAGATGAGAGTTTTGTGGATTTTAGCGAAAATTGGAAAAGTAATAGTTTGTTGCATAATGATATTCTTGAGCAATATTATAATCTTGTAGTTGTTAAGAGTATCTCAAAAAGTTATGGAGTACCAGGACTTCGTCTTGGAGTATTAGCATCTAGCAATGTAAAATTTATTAACTCTATAAAAAAAGATATTTCCATCTGGAATATCAATTCGTTTGCGGAATTCTATATGCAAATATTCAATAAGTATGATGAAGACTATAAGAGTGCTTGCGATAAGCTTGTTGTTGAACGCTTTCGATTTATTGAACGTTTGAAAGAAATTTCTTATTTACGTGTAATACCTAGTCAGGCTAATTTTGTGATGTGTGAAGTCGATTCAAAGAGATTCTCTTCTCTTGAATTGACTGAAATATTGCTTAGCAAGTATAATATACTCATTAAGAACTGTGATACAAAGGTAGGACTGAAAGGCAAGAATATGATTCGTATTGCCATACGTAACTCAAATGATAATGATATACTCATTGATATATTAAAAAAGCTATAAATAAAGTAACTAAATATGAATGAATTTAGAGCTAGATTGGACTATTTACTTAAACACAATTATATTGTTAATAGGATATTTAATATTGTAGTTAGTTTTGTTCTGCGTGTTTGTGGAAAGTTTATATCTATAGACAAAGATATGGTGCTATTCAGTGGTCTTACTCGCAAATACAATGATAGTCCTCGTGCTATCTATGAATATATGATTACTCGTCCAGAGTTTAAACATTTAAAACTAGTATGGGCATTGGATGATCCAGAATATGCAGAGATTCCTAATAACCCTGTCAAGATAAAATCAGATACATGGGCATATTTCAAGGTGGCTCTTAAGGCTAAATATTGGATCGCTTGTGTGAACATAGAGCGTGGTTTACATTTTAAAAAGAAAGATCAACTCTATTTGAATACTTGGCATGGTGTATCTTTTAATTGCATTGGGAATGATGCGGCTGGACGCAAAGACTACGATTGGAGAAATGTGGATTTTTGTTGTTATGAAAGTGATTATCATCGTTCTATCTTAAAACGGGCATTAAAAGTAAGAGATGAAGCATTTATTCCTACAGGATTACCTCGTAATGATTCTTTATATGGGACAACTGTAAAAGAGATCTTTGATCTTAAGAAGAAAATAGGGTTACCACTTAATAAGAAGATTATAATGTATGCTCCAACATGGAGGGATAGTATAGATATGGGACGATCATACGAAATAAAACCTCCTATAAATATGAATTATTGGAAAAATGAGCTAAAAGATGATTACATCTTACTGTTACGTACTCATGCTTATACAAATAAATTACTAGGTATTGAATTTGATGACTTTATTCTTGATTTTAGTAATTATTCAAATATTAATGATTTATTTAAAGTGAGTGATATCCTTATTTCAGATTATTCAGCATGTATCGGAGATTATTCTATTTTAGAGAGACCTATTATATGTTTTGCTTATGATCTTGACACATATAGTAAAAATCGGGGACTCTATTTTAATCCTGTTAAAGATATGCCTAATGGGGTTCAAATGAATGAATATGAAGTTATTAAACTTATAAAGGGTATGGATTATGAAGAGCAGTGTAAAAAAACTAGAGATATGGTAAAAAACGTATTCACTTATATTGGAGGTCATGCAACAGAAGATTGCGTACGTTATATGTTTAGATAACAAAAGACTATAAAGGTATATTTTTACTTATATAATTCTAATGAAGAAAACAAAGGATAGAGTAAATGAATAATATAGCACTTATAACTGGTATTACAGGCCAAGACGGTTCTTTTTTAGCCGAATTTTTATTAGAAAAAGGATATGATGTACATGGTATGATTCGTCGTTCCTCTGTAGATTTTCGTGAACGTATCGCTCATTTGGAAGGGAAGTCTAATTTTCATCTTCATTATGCGGACTTGGGAGACTCGATGAGTTTGATCCAAGTCATTAACAAGATTCGTCCAAATGAAATTTACAATCTTGCTGCTCAAAGTCATGTGCAGGTTTCTTTTGATTCTCCGGAGTTTACGGCAGATATAGATGCGACAGGGGTTTTACGTGTATTAGAGGCAGTCCGTCAGTGTGGACTGGCTGATACTTGCAAGATTTATCAAGCTTCTACCTCAGAACTTTATGGGAAGGTAGAAGAAGTACCTCAAAATGAGAATACTCCATTCCATCCATATAGCCCATACGCTATTGCTAAGCAGTATGGTTTTTGGATTGTGAAAGAGTATCGAGAAGCTTACAATATGTATTGTTGTTCTGGTATCTTATTCAATCATGAATCGGAACGAAGAGGAGAAACGTTTGTTACTCGTAAAATCACATTGGCTGCAGCTCGTATTGCACAGGGTAAGCAAGAGAAACTTTATTTAGGGAATCTTTCTTCTTTGCGTGATTGGGGATATGCGAAAGATTATGTGGAATGCATGTGGTTACTTCTTCAGCAAGAAGAACCAGAGGATTTTGTGATCGCTACCGGAGTACAACACAGTGTACGTGAATTTTGCTATTTGGCGTTCAAATATGCGGGCATTGAATTAGAATTTGTGGGTGAGGGGGAAAATGAGAAGGGGATTGATAAAGCTACAGGTAAAGTATTGGTAGAAATCTCTCCAGATTTTTATCGTCCGACTGATGTCGTGAATCTTTTGGGAGATCCAAGCAAAGCAAAAGAGAAATTAGGTTGGGATCCTTCAAGGAAGACCTGTTTTGAAGAATTAGTGCGTATTATGGTCGATCATGATATGGCAAAAGTTGCAGTGGAGCGTGCTGAAGAGAATGTGCGTATGAACTTGGTTGAGTATTTGGAAAAGGGAATTATAAAATAAGCTGTCATGCAAACAGATAGTGTGATTTATGTGGCAGGTCATCGTGGTATGGTGGGGAGTGCTATCGTACGTGAATTACAGCGTCAAGGTTATGTGAATATTATTACTCGCACTCATACGGAATTAGACTTGTGTTGTCAAGAGCAGGTAGAGAGATTCTTTGCAAAAGAACGACCAGAGTATGTGTTTTTGGCTGCCGCTAAAGTAGGAGGTATTATTGCTAATCAATCAGCTTTAGCAGATTTTATGTATGAAAATATGATACTAGAGATGAATGTGATCCATTCGGCATGGAAAAATGGATGCAAGAAATTGGAATTCTTAGGCTCAAGTTGTATTTATCCTCGTTTAGCATCGCAACCTATGTCTGAATCATGTTTATTGACTGGATCTCTGGAATCAACGAATGAGGCGTATGCCTTGGCGAAAATTGCAGGACTGAAGTATTGTGAGTATTTAAACAGACAATATGGAACAGATTTCATAAGTGTAATGCCAACTAATTTGTATGGACCAAATGATAATTATCATCAGGAACATAGTCATGTGTTACCTGCTTTGATCCGTCGTTTTCATGAAGCTAAAGAAGCTAGGCTCTCCTCTGTCACTTGTTGGGGAGATGGTTCTCCACTCAGAGAATTTTTGTATGTGGATGATTTGGCAAATCTCTGTGTGTATTTAATGAATACTTATAGTGGTAATGAAACTGTTAATGCAGGAATAGGTAAGGAATTAACCATAAAAGAGTTAGCGAAGTTGGTGGCGAAGGTCATAGGTTATGAAGGTGATATTCTATGGGATACATCTCGCCCTAATGGCACGCCTCGCAAACTGCTAGATGTGTCGAAAGCCACTCAGTTAGGTTGGACTTATAAAACAGAATTAGAAGAAGGTATCCGTTTAAGCTATGAGGATTTTATAAATAATCCCATGAGAGCGGAGTAATAAATCTGTGAATACGTTTGTAAACGTTTTATTCAAAATGCTTTAGTAGGTTGCCGAGTCATTTCTTCATTTACCACTGGGAAGAAGAAAAAGTTGATAAAGGCTCAATTCCCTTTTTATTACCACTATCAAAGACTTGGACTATTCAAATCGATCTTATATACGATGTATTGGGGGATACTTGGAGTATTAAAATTCAGAAGTAAGTGTTGACATTAATTTTTTTTGAAGGCAAGGTGAGTATGTAGACTTGCATAGACAGCGGTCTTTCGATAAACAAGGGGCGGTATTCTTTACTTTTCGCTTATGGGAAGTAAAGAATATTGCCCTTTTCTTACACAAATCGGGTATGGAGATCGAAACGGATAGCCCTTAGAACCTTCCAAATAAATATTCTTTTCTTACTAAGTCATAGATATATGATGGACTTTGGATGTATAGACCATTCTTCTTGTCTAATAAAAGCTCATAGACTTTAGAGTTATATATGAGATTGAGAGCCATAGGGATATCTAGTTTGAAATCCTCTATTAGATATTGTGTCGTCTTATCAAAGATATGAGCGATAAGGAAATCTGTTTGTTGTTGCTTTGTCATCGTGTTCTTTTTAGTAAATCTATAGCACGTTGTGTCCCAAAATCAAAATAGAATTGTTTATTCAGCCTCTTGTACTCTAAATTCTTGGCCATTTGCCCTGATGTAAATGATCCTTCCTCATAACGGCTTAGAAGATATGTTTCCCCATCATCTGCGATAGGGCCTATTACGATATCGTAGTCATGCTTAAAGGAGATACTTCTATTTTGATTTCCTTTTTAATCTAAAGTGATTTATTGCGGAAAATTGAGTATTTCATAGAATGAAAACTATAATCGGAGACTTGTTCCGGAAAAAAGTTCTATCTTTGTTCAACAACAGGTGTGGTAAGAAAAAAGGTTATGACGACTATGCGTAAATTACCGATAGGAATACAGAGTTTCGAAAATATTCGGAATGAGAACTATTTATATGTGGATAAGACTGCCTTGATTTACCAATTGGTGACGAAAGGTAAGCCTTACTTTCTGAGTCGTCCTCGCCGTTTTGGGAAAAGTTTATTGATATCTACGTTAGAAGCCTATTTCCAAGGGAAAAAAGAACTGTTTAAAGGATTGGCTATCGATCAGCTAGAGCAGGATTGGAATGTTTATCCGGTATTGCATTTCAGTGATTTGAACCAACTCAATGATATAAGTTTAGACTATGACTATACGACCCTTTGCGGGATTACCCATGCGGAGTTGGTCGATAATCTAACACCGGAATTAGGAATGCGAGGGGAAAGATTAGGGGTGTCTTTATGTTAAATCCCATCCGTATGTGGGCGAGTTTTAGTATATTTGTGTTGACTTTAAATGTAAATAGATTATATGGAAAAACAAAAACAACAACCCCAGCGGTTGCAATCATTGGATGCCCTTAGGGGTTTTGACATGCTCTTTATTATGGGCGGTGCTTCTTTATTTGTCGCTTTGGCGACATTGTTTCCGAATCCTTTTTTTCAGGCGATAGCCGGGCAGATGGAACATGTGGAATGGAACGGGTTGGCGCATCACGACACGATCTTCCCATTGTTTCTCTTTATTGCGGGTATCTCGTTTCCGTTCTCACTAGAGAAGCAACGAGGAAAAGGTATGACGGAAGGGGCGATTTACAAGAAGATCGTCCGTCGGGGGATTACCTTGGTTTTCTTGGGATTGGTATATAACGGACTATTGTCGTTTGAATTTGACCACCTGCGTTGCGCAAGCGTGCTGGCGCGTATTGGGTTGGGATGGATGTTTGCGGCCTTGTTGTTTGTCCGTTTCGGTTGGAAAGTGCGTGCGGGGATAACGGTTCTTATCTTGGTTGGCTATTGGCTGGCGATGGCTTTTGTGCCTGTGCCGGACGCCGGTGGAGCGGGGCCGTTCACGCTCGAGGGAAACTTGGTAGGGTATATTGACCGCCTGTTTCTTCCCGGACGTTTGCACGAGACTGTTTTTGATCCGGAGGGTTTATTCTCCACCGTCCCTGCGATTGCCACGGCAATGTTGGGTATGTTCACCGGTGAATGGATTAAGTTACGGAAAGAGGGGCTGACCGACCGAAAGAAAGTGCTTTGTTTAGTAGGAGCGGGAGCTGTATTGTTGATCGTCGGCTTGTTATGGAGCTTGGTCTTCCCAATCAACAAGAAGCTATGGACAAGTTCCTTTGTTTGTGTGGTAGGTGCTTATTCCGTTTGGATGTTTGCTTTGTTCTTCTATATCATAGACGTATTGGGGTGGCGTAAATGGACCTTGTTTTTTACCGTGATCGGCATGAACTCTATTACGATCTATTTGGCGCAGCGTTTCATCCGTTTCTCCTATACTTCCGAGGCTATATTCGGAGGGCTGGCGAAGTTGATGCCCGAGACTGCCCAGCCTTTGGTTAGCGCTATCGCATATATCGCTGTTTGTTGGGGATTCTTGTATTTCTTATATCGCCAACGTATTTTCTTGAAAGTATAATAAACGGATGGAGAAGAAGAAATTAAATCGGTTGGAGTCATTGGACGTACTCCGTGGCTTCGACCTTTTTTGCTTAGTGGTGTTGGAGATGGTGTTGCATCCGCTGGCCCATGCGATCGATATGCCTTGGTTTAATTCTTTTATGTGGGGATTCTCGCATGTGGAATGGGAGGGATTCTCTACGTGGGATCTCGTGATGCCCTTATTCTTATTCATGGCGGGAGTTTCTATGCCTTTCTCTTTGTCTCGTTATAAGGATATGCCCGATAAGATGGCGGTATATCGGCGGATCGGGAAACGGGTGCTACTGCTTTGGGTCTTCGGTATGATGTGCCAAGGTAATTTATTGGCTTTGGACCCGGACCGGGTTTATTTGTATTCAAATACTTTGCAGTCGATCGCTATGGGGTATTTGATTGCTTCCTTGTTATTCTTGCATCTTGCATGTAAGGATACGGGTACAGATCGGTATAGCGGCGGCTCTTTTATTAATCTTTTGGGGAGCGATGGAGTTTATTACAGTCGGTAACTATGGGGGAGGTTCGTACACACCGGATAGTAATTTGGCCGAATGGATCGATCGCACCGTACTGGGACGTTTCCGGGATGGGGCGACGGTGGAGAACGGGGAGGTGATATTCGCTACTTGGTATCGTTATACATGGATACTGAGCAGCTTGAATTTCGGGGTAACCGTGTTGACCGGGTTGTTCGCCGGATATATCCTAAAGAACAAATTATATTCCGAGCGGCTCAAATTACGGATGTTATTCGGTATTGGTCTGGGTATGGTTATCGCCGGATGGCTTTGGGGTATCGAGCTTCCCGTTATTAAGAAACTGTGGACCAGTTCGATGGTATTGGTGAGCAGTGGGTACTGTTTCTTGCTTATGGGGTTGTTCTATTATTGGATCGACTATAAAGGGCATCGAAAGTATACGACTTGGCTGAAAGTGTATGGCATGAATTCAATACTGGCTTATATGCTCACTAACGTGGTAAGTTTTAGGTGTATCGGCGAATCCTTGTTTTTCGGAACCCAGCAATATTTAGGAAATTATTATCCGGTGCTCATTGCCATGTGCAATGTATCGGTAATTTATGTACTTTTGTATGCGTTTTATAAACATAATATTTTCCTTAAAGTATAGAAACAAGAAAACTTAGATCGAAGAAAGATGGAATCAATCAAACAAATATACCGGATGGGTCATGGCCCTTCAAGCAGTCATACTATGGGGCCGATGCGTGCGGCACAAATGTTCTTGGAACGTAACCGGGGCGCTGTTCGTTTTAACGTAACTTTATATGGTAGTCTGGCGGCTACGGGAAAAGGCCATATGACGGACGCAGCTATTCTTGAGGTATTACAGCCGGTCGCGAAGACAAATATTACTTGGGAACCCAAGACTTTCTTGCCGTTCCACCCGAACGGGATGTTGTTCGAGTCGTATAATGAGAGTGGCGAGGAGCTGGATACGTGGACCGTATATAGTATCGGCGGGGGAACCTTGGCGAACGAGTCTTTCAATGAGTTGAGGACGGAGCAAGTATACGATATGCATACGATCAAGGAGATACAGGCTTGGTGTGAGAAGACTGGCCATTCCTATTGGGAATATGTCGAGCAGCACGAAGGCCCTTCTATCTGGGATTATCTGGCTGAGGTATGGGAAGTGATGCAGGATGCGGTTCGTCGTGGTCTGGAAGCGGAAGGCATCTTGCCGGGAGGTTTGGGCATTCGTCGTAAGGCTTCCGATTATATGATCCGTGCGAAAGGTTATGGCAGCAGTATCAAGAGCCGGGGAATGGTGTATGCCTATGCCTTGGCGGTGTCTGAGGAGAATGCGTGCGGTGGGAAGATCGTGACCGCTCCGACTTGTGGTTCTTGCGGTGTAATGCCTGCGGTCCTTTATCACTTGAAGGAGACGCGTGAGTTCCGTGATTCCCGTATATTGCGTGCGTTGGCTACGGCAGGCTTGTTTGGAAATGTGGTGCGGACGGAAGAT
>ERZ791719.463-NODE-463-length-19722-cov-4.46179_pt1 | contig 19722 bp, 15 predicted proteins | sample MGYA00510338_ERZ791719 | MGnify/ENA primary metagenome ERZ791719 (study PRJEB30046, sample SAMN00715131) | human gut metagenome | study: EMG produced TPA metagenomics assembly of the A metagenome-wide association study of gut microbiota in type 2... | reverse complement strand
TGGGGAGGGGGGGGCGAGGGGGGGGGCCGGGCCTCCCGGGTGGGCCCCGCCCGTCCCTGCCGTATCACATCTTGTCAATCAAACTTCGCTGAACTGTTCTTTTTTCTGTATGCACTACGCGGTGACGCATTAGCGGATATATTATCCGCCGACGCATCAGTCACTCTTAAAAGTCAAGGACAAAACGGACTCTATGTTCTGTCGTTTTAGCAACAGTACCGCCACTCCTCACACCGTTCGATACCCATGCTATCGTATTGTTATTCTTTGCCTCCCGACTTGTCCAGTAACCATCAAAATCTGAGGTTGGTAAAACTATTGCAATACCTCCTGATATTGCTGTGATTTTATCGTTGATATCATCTACTGCATAGAGAAGATCATCAATTTGATCTATGCTAAGAATATACCATCCGTCATTTCCGGTGCTTGTCCGCAGTTCCTTGCAGGCTTTAAAAATAGGATAATTATCAAGGCTATATGTTCCGGCAGCTACACCCGCGAATATCTTTTCTGTATTTGCTTTGCCGTCTGGACCTGATGTTGTCCCGGTTGTTGCTTCATTTCCAGATGTCGTCCACGCAAGTGTCGGCTCCGTGTGCGAGACTACCTTGCCCCTGCCATCGGCGTTTACTTGATAAACCACGCCGATAACGGGATTTGCGGCGGTTGCTTTATTTTCCGTACTCCATGTGCCGTCCTTGTAGTAGTAATCGCCTACTTTCGGGTCAACATCTTTTTCTATCTGGTCGTTGCTCCAGCCATCGCTGACGGTGACGGAGAGCTTGGCAGCCGGGCTCGGCTTATCGGAAACCGAAACGATGTGTCCGCTGATGTTGGTGCGTTTGTTGCGCACGACGGGCATGTTGGCGGGAATCTTGTAGTCGGCTATCACGATATTACTCCCAGGCTCTTGCGCGAAGGTCACGGTCATTTCGCCCAGTGTGGTCTGCCCGGTGGCGGGGGTGAAGACGTAGTCGTAATAGAGGTTGGCAGTGAAGTCTCCGGTACCCAGCTGCGCATTCAATTCCTGAATCGTCTTGGTCTGCACGGTGGTTTGGGTAGGCTCGCCGCTCTCTACGTTGAAGCCTGCGGGGACGTTGTAGGCAAATTTCACTCTATACACATTAGCAAGCGCATCCGCATCCTTCTCGCTGATGTTGATTTGCCCGAAGGGACGGGTAAGCACTACTGGTTCGGCGTATGCCCCATCCTTTTTGCTTATCGTGTGGCAGGCGTAGAAAGCGTCGAGGGAGGTACGTGGTGTTATAGTACCGAAACTGGTTCTTTCGCCATCCAGGGCTAAGTTTGAAATGGTTACTGTCTTCAGGTCGGGGATGGTCGTGTAGTATTGGTCTTCGTAGTGGGTGTAGCTGCCGCCGGAGTAGGTTACCGTCGTTTCACCACTTCCTTTTACAAAGTCTGCCCACAACAAGGCTTTGTAGTCTCCGTTGTCGACGAGGGTAAAGGTGAAGTCCTCTCCTTCGCCGGTACTATTGGTCTTTTCCTCGCGGTATATCAGTTCCGGATTAGCGCCTGTCGTCCATACTTCGAGGATGTAGCGCAACTTGAAAGCAAAGTAGGGTATGGTGACCTTGCCGTCGGCGCGGGTGTGGATGCCCCCGTCCACATTTGCGCTGAGGGTTACGCTGGTAGGTTTATTGGTCTGCGGCCCGTCCATATCTTCCTGGCTGCACGATGCGAACAGTCCTGCGAGGAGAACCGTCAGCAAAAAATAAAGATTGTGCTTTTTCATTGTCTTTTGTTTTTAATATTTATAAATCAAGTTTATTCACTCCTTTGTTAATGTAAATCGTCGAGGTCGATATTTATATCATCGTCGTCGAAATCGGGATTGATGCCTACGCCCGGACTGACCTTCGAGGTGAGGAAACGCCCCCGCAAGGTGGTGAGGTGTCCCCGTCGGTAAGGCACGTTCAGTCCGGTGGTCAGGCTCACCACGTAACCATCGCTGTCCGCTATCCTTATTTCGAGCGGCACGTAGGATTCCTCACCGTTCACAAAGATGAAGTCTGTGCCTATCGTATATTCTTCCCGTCCGTCATCGGGGACGGTGAGCGGGGCGGTAAACGCGACGTTCATCTGTGAGTTTTGCGGCTTTCCGGTCAGCACGTTGAAACCCAGCGGGAAATAGAAGCCGTAGGAGAAGGTGACACTGTGAGCCGTGCCTGTCTCCCGTTGTCTTTGGGACTCGGCGAGGAAATCCTTTACATCCGTGGCGATAATCTCGTATTGCGCCAACGGGCGTACCATATCCACCTGAACCTGTACTTTGGCGTTCCATTCATTTCGGTAGTCCCGCAAATCAAGCAACACCGTTCCGTAAAGGCAATCGCGGTAAGGGGTGTTTCCTGTATAGGGCGTGGTGCAGGACACTTGCTGCAAGTCCTCCGTGTTGTAATAAAGGTCGGCTTCCGTACCTGCCGCCACGTAGTCCGTCCAGACTGCCAGCGTGTATTCCAATGCGTGCAGTTTCAGGTTGATGGGCAGGGTGATTTTGTCACTTCCGCTTTCTTCCGCTTCTTCGAGCACCGTCACTTGCCGCTGGGCGACTTTGCCATCGTGGTAGGCGTCGATAATGAAGCGGCGGCGGTAGGCATCGGTAGCAGCTTTCGTAGTTCCCGAGCGGGCTTTATCGGTGATAATCTGTAAGGGCACAAGCTCCAAATCGAGTGTTACTTCGGTATTTACTTGTACGAGTGTAGGGTCAACGCCTTCCTCGCCATCGTCTGTCATCGTCGGGTAGTCGTGTACGCAACCCGTAAGCAGGATGATAAATAAGAATAGCAAATAGTATCGTTTCTTCATATCGTTTATTATTTAAGATTGAACCGATATACAACGGAAATACCTACACGGGTGATGCCCCAATAGTTCTTTGTACGGGTGTCTATCCGTGCGCCGTTGCCTATATTATAATAGGTGTTATACTTCAAGTTGGCGTATCCCGCACCGAGGGTAAACTCGCCTGCCCAGTGTTCGCCGAGTGGCAGCAAGTAACCGTAACTGATACCTGCACCCAGAAGCGGACGGGAGGTATCCTGATAGCGGTCGCGGTTCCACTTCACGTTGAACCAACCTATGTGCGCATGTACGCCGAAGAAATGCCCTTTGCCGGGACGTGCCAGCCAATAGCGGCCTTCCGGCTGGATGGTAAAGGTCTTGACGGCGTGTTTACTGCTGACGTGCCACGGGCACCAGAGTACGGGCAATTCTACAGAGAAATGTTCGCTCACCTGTACATCGGCGGCAAGGTTCATTATCGTACCCGCCCATGCCGCAAGGTTGGTCTTGACAGCCACGTAGCGGGATGACGTTTGCGGAGCGGATACTGATTCGTCTGTTTGCATCGGTTTGTCCGTCTGTTCCGGTTCGGACTTCACCTCTTGCTGTACCGGGGTGACTTGTTGCTCCACCTGCTGTATCTCCTCCTTTATTTCCTGCTCTTCTCTAACCGGTTCCGTCTCTTTTTCCATAACGACCGGAGTGATTTCTTCGGTTTTCTGTTCTTTCTCAGCCGGAAGGGATTTCGATACGTCCTCTTCCATCTGTTTGAGTGGTGGAAGTGATGAATAGCTGATTACAACTATATCTCCCAAATCCGGATGGTTATGAGGGGTATTTACTGTTTTGAAATCCCGTTCGCGCAATCCATAGTAATTAATAAGATAACCTTTCAGGTTGATACAACGGTGGAAAGCTGTACGCTGGTTGCGAGAGTCATTTTCACATTCCCCGGAATAACCATTCACATAGAGCGTATCCTTTCCTTTGGAAAACGTTTGCAACCGTTTCTTTAATAATTGTAATGTCTGCCGGTTGCTTTTGTAGTCTGCCTTGAACATTTGTATGCAAGGCGGGTAATGGAAAACGAATGTACTGTCGGAGGCAGTACCCTTATTTCCTTCCTGCGTCGTTTGTGCATTCAGTGAGGAACAAAGAATGAAGCCTATTATCAGGCAACTAATGATTTTTTTATTCATCAATACATGTATTTATTTTGTTCTTAACTATCGTTGTTTATTCTATTTTGCAAAGCTATATATCCTTAATTTGCAATTCGTCAAAACCATATTGTCATTTTATCAAAATCTTAGTATTCATGCGGAATTGAGGGCAATTTTATCCTGAATTCTCTTTTTCACGGTATTGTTTAGGTGTAATTCCATCGTGATATTGTGCAAAAGCCCGGTGCAATGCCGAAGGTGAAGTGAAGCCGGATTTCAGAGCAACCTGGTTGACTGTAAGTTCCGGATGATTCCGCAACAGTTCTTCGGCATAATGGATGCGGTAGCTGCGTACCACATCGCTGAAACTTTCTCCCCAGCCTTCATTGAATATCTGTGAAAGATAAGTACGGTTCAACGGAAGCACCCCTGCAACATCCATCAATTTGAAATCCTTACGCAAATAAGGTTTTGTTTCTTCCATCCATTGCTGCACTTTTGTTTTGTATTCGGGCAGTTTTACAAGGAATACCGTTTCATTCATACTCTTTTCCTGTTGTTCCACATTATCCACGGTTAAAGAAGGCGGCAGTTCTTCCACTTCTTCATTTTTCAGGGCTTCTTCTTCATTCATGGTATGGCGGAAGAAGTTTTCCGGATACGGGTTTTCATGGAAGAAGCCTTTGTAAAAGATGAAACCGAAAAACAGTTGGACTATGATATTATGTACTACATAGCAATAGGTATTGCCATCCAGCAATATCCAGCAGAAAGCGAACATGATAAACATCGTCCCCAAACCGTAAAACCGCAGCCAGGATATTTCCATGCCTTCGGTCGAAGCATAGTTTGCATCACACCATTGCTGGTATGAAACCTCATAGCGATAGACAATCAGAATCAGATAAGCGATATATGCAAACACGGAAAAAGCGATAACTAACCTGTACCAGACATTGAATTGCCCCATATTTATAAGAAGGGTATCCCAATGATCCAGACAGACAGGAGCTTCGCCCAGCAGATACATAATCACAAAATATAAAGCTACAATCACCAGATAAGGGGACATGACCAGCAAACAGCGTTTCGGGTTGAGCCAGCCGGGGCGGACGACTTCAAGAGGATAGAAAAGGGTAATGATAGCATAAAGATTACCGGCTATCAAGACAAAAGGGTCAAGGACGCTACTCTCCATCGTTCCCATAAAGCCGAGTAAAATACCAAAGATGCGGATTACATAAGCTATTCCCCAAGCCAGCATGACATACGCAAGCAAACGCTTGGAGCGACTGCCTTCTGCATTAAGAAGAAGTAAAATCGCTCCCGCTATGCAGATAACGGTACACATCGGTATCAACATCTGCAAAACGGATTCCCATCCGGGAATAATCAGGTTCATAAAATCATCATATTCATTTTACACTACGTTTTATCGCGCCTAAACACAAGAAAGGCGTGAGCCACTGTTAACTTTATCCATAAATCAGGTCTTCGCAATACCCGTGTTGTTAGATAAAGCAACAGCACTCACGCCATTTGTTGTATATAGGCTACTACGTAGCATACCCGGAAGGGTTTGCAATAAGTAGGTATATAACAAAAGGACGTGAGCGTTTGTTGCTACCATCTCCAACAACACTGAATCAAAGTTGCGAAGTTTGATTTATGGAGATTGGTATTTTTAAACGCTTCCGTTGTCACATGTCTCATTCCGCCCTAAAAAGCAGAATGCGTACAAAGATAACGAATGCCGTTTATTTATCAAAGCAGCACGGCAATTGTTTTCACCGGACGGTACGAAAATACTAACTTACGAGCAGTAAGGGAGAAAAAGCCGATGGACAATTCGATACCCAAAAACGAAAACCGTCAATTATTTCTTAAAAAAGCACCTTTTCTCCCTTGTTTTGCAAGGAGATTAGAGAAATTATGTATCTTTAATCATTTAATATTATTCCGATTGTACAATGATAAACAAACACACCTTATTATATATATTTTGTTTCTTTCTCTGTGTGGCATTAACCGGATGCCACAAGTCGTCCCAACCGATTAACCGGGGTGATATCCGTGAATGGCTTTCACAGGATGCAGACTCGTGCTTATGGTATTATACCGACCATTATACCGCCTTACTTAAAGAAAAGAGATACCGGGAAATAGAGCAACTGTATGCCTCCGTTTTGCGTGCTATGCCGGAACATCCCAAAGGGGGCAAAAATATGAACTACCTGATGGGCTGGGTACTGGCCTATTATTATAATGCCCTAATGTATCAAGACAAAGTGGACGGCAGCGAATTTCTGACCGACAGCCTGCTGAACAGTAGCCACCCTTACTATACCCAGGTGCTTCGCCCGGAACTGCTTGCCCACTCCTGCAAGTTCTATCTGGCTCAGAACCGGATGAAGCAGGTAGACAGTATCGGACACCTCTTTCTTTCCCTTCCTCCTACGGACGATCCACGAAGAGATGCCCGGACATGGCATATTATGGCATATTCTCTGGAGTTTTGCAGCATTGATACTAAAACTCCCATGCAACTGATGGAACATGCAGTGGAATCGTGCCGGAAAGCGGAAGGCAAAGTAGGCAATGAAGGTGAAATATATGACTACATGGGTTACCTCTACTGGAAAAACGGAGAACCGGAGAAGGCAATAACCGCCATTCAGGAAGCGATAGACTGGTACACGGCCCGTCCGGGGACTCCGGGGGACGGATTGATAGAATGTTACAATGACCTTAGCCAGGTATATACCACCCTTGAGCTATTTGACAAAGCCATAGAAGCCAATACCCTTGCCGTGGAAGCATCCAAGAAGCTGGATAACTGGACACTCGAAGAGGTGTACCGTTTGCGTGCGGCCTGCTTCAGCAATGCCGGGGAGAAGGATTCTGCGTTGTTCTATATACAGGAAGCTATCAAAGCCACTCCGAAAAGCGCGGAAAATTACTTCAATCTTTTATTACGCATCAACCGGTTGGAATATTATTATGCCGCCTACCCTGACTCCATAGCCGGACAACTGGATGAATGTTGCCGTTTGCTAAAAGATACCACCGATATAGACCCGGTTGCCCAAAACAATTTGTATGCTTACTATGGCATGGCATTGCTGCGAACGCCGGGACACGAACAAGAAGGAGTGGAACAGTTGGAGCGGAGTTTTCGGAATTTTCAAACGTCCCATTTTCCGGAAGGGATCATTTCCGTCGGCGATGAATTGATACGTGCCTACATCCAAACAGGAATGCCGGACCGGATTTCATCTATATACTCCTTATATACTGAAACAAGCGACAGCCTGCGGCATCAGGCACGTGCCAATGCTGCTATCGGAGCCAATATCCGTTACGAAACAGGACGCAAGGAACATGAGAACCTTGTTCTTGCCGCCGAGGTGTCTTTGAAGCAACGGACGCTAATTTTTACTTGGCTATTGGTCGGACTACTGTTTGTCATCCTTCTCGTTGGGGGAATGTATATGCGTCAGCGCCAGCGTTTCCTTCGTCAGATCAGTAACGCACGCCTCTCACAAATCAGCGGGTTACTCCAGACGCAACAGGAACTGAAAGAGAAAAACGAATCCTTGCAGGAAATGCAGGAAGAATTGCGTCAAAGCAACGAGGCATTGTTCAAGGCCAAACAAGAGTTAAGCCAGCATAATGCTTCATTGACACAAGAACTTCACACGACATCCAGCCAGCTCAACGAAGTGTCTTCGCGGTTGGATGCCGTGTCGAAACAGAAAGTTGTTACCGACCTTCGGATGAAAATCAGCACCCAAATTTTCAATTCCGACAAAGAAGCTGAGTTCCGCCGTAGCTTCACAGCCTTCTATCCCAATTATATTCCTGCCCTACACCGGTCAAGCCCGGATATTACCCGTACAGACGAGCTGATTGCCATGCTTATTATTCTGGAATTAAGCAGCGACGAGATTGGTCTCACATTGGGTATTTCCAGAATTGGAGTGAACAAGGCCCGCAGCCGTATGCGTAAAAGACTGGGGTTAGCCGGTGACGCTAAATTGGAGGAATTTCTGAAAGGGATTTGGGATTAGCATATATCCTTTTTCGTATTTGCAAATTATAAATAGATAGCATTTTTACAAAATGTCAAAACTGTATATTATCCGGAAATAAGAAATTCTCCAAAACCCTTTTCTTAAAATTCCGGCTTACAGGGAACGATTGGTTACCTATACAAACCGTATTACCAACGTATTTATTGACGATCTCTTATTGACCGTGATTTCCTCGCGTACTCCGGCATAGCAGTTTTCTTTCAGTTGTTTTCACCGAACAGTTTACTTTGGTCTTTCTCCTATATATGCCCGGACCAAAGTAAACTAAATTGTTTTTGTATCTGGTCGCCCGGTTCCGCTGTCCGAAACATTCCCGCTTTCATGTATTCAAAAGCAATAAATCAACAAATAAGATTCTCGTCGTATTAATTGAACAGTCCATTGACCAAGTTGACCGCATCGTCCTTCTTCTGATTGATGATCTTGGCGTACACCTGAGTCATTTTCACGGACGTATGGCCGAGTAATTTCGATACGGTGTACAGATCGGCCCCCAATGTCAGCATCATAGTCGCGAACGTATGGCGGGCTGTGTGAAAGGTGAATCGCTTGGAAATTCCGGCAGCTTTGGCCCACGGCTTGATAAGTTGGTTGATGGCCGAAGGCAGATCGAACACATGGTCATCCGCTGTCTTGTCCCTACGTTCCGGCATCCACTTCAACGCTTCGTTGGAGAGTGGAAGGTAAATCGGCTCTTTGGTCTTCTGCATGGCCACGGCCAGACGGCATTGACCATTATCGATAAACACGTCCTTCCATTGTAATCCGATAATATCACTGATGCGTAGTCCGCAGAAGCAGGAGAACAGGTAGGCACTTTTTACCACCTCGTTGTTCTGCATCGGCGTTGCGATTAACGACCGCACCTCTTCGATGGTCATATACGACCGCACGCTTTCCGGCATCTTGGGTTTCTCCGATTTCTCCATCTCGTTAAACGGATTCCTTAAAATACGTTTTGCGCGGACAGCGGCATTCAACGCTCCGTTGAAGATCTGGTAATAGGTATTGCGCGTAGAAGCCGATACAGGCTTTCCTTTGTAGCGGTAGGTTGTCACCATATAGTCGATGTAGCCTTGGCAGAAAGTGAGGTCAATCTGATTCAATGTGAACCTTTCCCCCGCATATTCCTTCAAGATACCGGCAACGGATTTGATCTGGCCAATGTTTTTCTTTTCGCGTTTTTCCTGTTCCTCTTTATAGAACTGCATCCAGTCCAGCAGATAGACCTTATCCTTATGATTCACGATACCGGCTTCACCGCTTGTCAGTTCGATGATGCGTTTCGACTTGATAGCATTTGCGGCAGCCATTGTCGTTTCGTTCTGTTGGCGGGCATTACGATCCGTTTCCGGAATAAGGTACATCTTCAGATACTCGTATGACCGCTTACCATTACGGTACACATCCAGATACAGACTCTTACTGCCATCGGCCAATTCCTTCGTCCGAAGACGAATCGGCTCTTTAACTTTGGTAGGCTTTTTTGTCCTTGGCATATTGTGTTCTTTTATTCGTTATTTCCTGCCACAAAAGTACGAATAAAAAACGGAATCAGGAAACAAACGAGAAACAAAAATGTACCCAAAAAGAGCCAAACTACTGAAAATACAGAAAACAACCGAAAATACCAACAAGCGCATAAAACACTGATATATAGCCTATTTATCCACATTTATTTGTGCTTTATTTTCATTTCATACACATCCTTATGATTATTGGAAATAAAAATCAAACAGTCCAAAGCAATGAAAGTGGCGGATGCTGCCCGGCAAACACACAATCAGTGCAACCAGAAGAAAAGAAATGTTGCGGAACACAGCCACAACCTGAACAGGAAGAAAGCTGTTGTGACACTACATTTAATTAATAAATAGTTTTTAATTCAATAGATTATGAATACTTTATTAGACACATTACAATACTTCGTATTTATTACGATTGAGTTGATAGCCTTATTTCTGTTAATCAGCGCAGCCGTAGAAATTATACTGATGTATATCCCGGAAGAAACGATTCGGAAAAAGCTATCAGGTTCGGGTATTATGGGCAATGTCATAGCTGCCGGATTTGGGGCATTAACCCCTTTCTGCGCTTGCTCTACCATTCCTATGACAGTAGGTTTTCTAAATGCAGGAGTTCCATTTGGTTCTACAATGTCCTTTCTGATAGCTTCTCCATTACTCAATCCTATCATTATAGGTATGTTGGGAGCTTTGGTAGGATTTAAGGCAATGGTTTTCTATTTTGTCATCGCTTTTATCTGTTCCGTTGCATTTGGATATGTTCTCGAAAAAATAGGCGCACAAAAGTATGTGAAAAATGTTCGGGTGAAACCCAGTTGTTGTTCAGGCAGCGAACAGCCTAAAAACAAAAGGTTGCTTCCTTTCCGCCAAAAAATAAAGATTGCTTTTATAAATGCGTGGGGGAGCCTTAGACCTATTATGATATATTTACTGATAGGTGTTGCTCTCGGTGCTGGCATTTATGGCTATATGCCGCAAGATTTTGTGTTGAAAATAGCAGGTGCAGACAATCCTCTCGCTATACCTGTGGCTGCCGTATTGGGTATTCCTCTGTATATCCGTGCAGAAACAGCTATCCCCATCGGCATAGCATTGATGGGCAAAGGTATGAGCATCGGGGCGGTTATTGCCCTCGTTATCGGTGGTGCAGGAATGGCTATTCCCGAAATGAGTATGCTTGCCAGTATATTCAAGAAAAAACTGGTAGGCATGATAGTGGCGGTTATCTTTTTAACGGCAGTTATCGCAGGTTATGTATTTAACCTGTTTTTATAATCACTTAAAAATAAATAGTTCAATTATGGAAGAAAAGGAAGATAAGAAGAAAGGCTTTTTTGCCTCTCTATTTGCTCCGAAACCTTGTAAATGTAGTTGCGGAGTGCAAATAGAGGAAGTAGAAGAAGATGGAAATCCGTCAGAGAATTTGAAAAAGGACGAAACCAAAGTATCAGAAAAGAATGATACGAGTGAAAATCAAGGTAACTCTTGCGGATGCTGTGGCTAAAATCATTCATCAATATTCTGTTTGAAAGGAAACTAACTTAATACAATTTTTTAATTGGCTATCTAATGTAGGAAGTATGCTCACATACTTTCTACATTTATTTATTGTATATTAAAATATAAAAATAAACTTCTATTTGCAATATAAATGACAGAAGAATATATGACATGAATAGCGAAATCGAATATGAGAATTTTATAAAGAACATAGACCTTGTAATCTATGATAAAATAGATATTGATAATTGGAATATTTCAATAGACTTAATATTTGAAGTAGTAGAGTTCCTACAAAAATCACTCGAAGAATTAAGAACGATTATTATTGAGCATCCGTTTGAAAGTAAAGAAGAGGAAATTTATTTTTTCAAATATATAAAACCGGAAGTCTTGGGACGATTATTATACTTCACAGATGTGTATAACGCTGAAATGAGAAAACCGAATGGTAGCATTGAGGTAGTAAAGAAGCACTACAATGACAGATTGGATGAACTGACCTCCTATTTTGAAAGTAATTTAGACTTCTATCAATATTACCGTTCCAAAGCGACACATTTAGATAATCATTATTTTGTAAGGGGGCATATTGATTTTAAACTATGCCCGAATTGTACCCCTTATGACCGTGACCCGGAATTTTCAACTTGCTACGACCACAAAGCAGCACAAATATTAGCAAATGATATGCTTAGCATTTATTTGAATAAAAGGCTACATTATGTAGATAAGCAAATAATCATTGAAGAAAGTCGAGCATTTCTTTCTGAACACCCTTTTCGATGGACTGCTCCAAAGATAGCATTAGTAGAACTTGGATATTCTATTTATGCTGCGTGTGTCTTGAATAATGGTAAAGCAGATATTAAAGAGATTATGACTTATTTAGAAGCATCTTTCAAAGTTGATTTAGGGGATTACTATCGGACTTATATAACAATAAAAGACCGGAAGAAAGACCGGACTTCATTTCTTAGTAACCTAATAAAGTGTTTGCTGAAGAAAATGGATGAAGACGACAACTTATAAAAAACAAAAGCACAAAAACAACCAAGTATCTACCAACTTGGTTGTTTTTGTTTTTACCCGTTTTCACCCATTTTTTCTTACTTTTCAGCTCAAAACAGATGGTTTTTAGGCTAAAATCCTCAAAAAAATAAATCTTCCAACTTGGAAAGAGGTTGGAAGATTTATTTTTTCAAATGCTTCAACTTTGCAGCAAATCAATTAGTTAGCAAAATGGAGATAATAACATTCGAGTCAAAAGCCTACAAGGATTTAGACAACAAAATTACCGCTATCGCCGATTACATATTCAATCACACGGAAGCGGAAAGTACCAATGAAGATGAAATTTGGGTGGATAGTTACGAGGTCTGCACATTTTTGAAAATCAGTGAAAAGACACTGCAACGTTTGCGAGTGGCTGGAACTATTGCCTACTCCAATATTCGGGGGCGTTACTTCTACAAAATAAGCGAAGTAAAACGGATGCTGGAAGAACGACTGATAAAGAGCAATAAAGAGAATATTCAAGACCTGATAACCAACCACCACCTATATGTTAAGGAAAGAAGAAATATTAGAAAGGACAAGTAACGGGCTATCTGTATTCAAGCACTATGTACCCGGTAATTGGCGGATAGGTCGAAATTTCTTGAACCCGCTTTATGAAGATAATAAAGCGTCCTGTAATATCTATTTCGACCGCCGAAGTGGTATATATAAGATGAAAGATTTTGGCAATGACAATTATAGCGGTGATTGTTTCTTTTTCGTGGGGCAACTTAAAGGGTTGGACTGCAATAATTCGATGGATTTTGTGGAGATACTGGAAACCATCGACCGGGATTTGGGATTAGGACTGGCAACAGGTAACCCGATACCTGTTACCCGTAATTCTTGCCGTGTGGTGGATAATATATTGGAAGAAACACCTGAGAAGGAAAGCAAACCTTACCAGTTCAGGGAACAGAAATTTCCGCTTGCTGAATTGATGTACTGGCAACAGTATGGTATCACACCGGAAATATTGGAACTGTACAAGGTCTGTTCCCTACGGGATTTTCAGAGTGTAACAGCGGATGGAACACAATTCACTTATACTTCATCCGTAACAGAACCAATGTACGGATATAAAAGTAAACGATATATAAAACTGTATCGTCCATTCTCAAAAACTCGTTTCCTCTATGGGGGTAATTTCGGAGATAATTATTGTTTCGGATTGGAACAACTACCCGCAAAAGGTGATACACTGTTTATTACGGGCGGAGAAAAAGATGTCATGTCATTGGCTGCACATGGTTTCCATGCTATCTGCTTCAACAGTGAAACGGTGACTGTTCCCCCTACCCTGATTTATAAACTGACTTTCCGGTTTAAACACATCATCTTATTGTATGATACCGATAAAACGGGAAAGGAAAGCGCACGCAAACAGGAAAAACAGTTGGAAGAATTTTCAGTAAAACGGCTGCTTTTACCGCTTTCCGGCACGAAAGAAGAAAAGGATATTTCCGACTATTTTAAAGCGGGGAATACCCGTGAAGATTTCCTGAAATTGTTTATCGAATTTTTAGATAACCTATATAGTGATACATTGATTATGCTTAAATCGTGCGAAATAGACTTCAATAATCCCCCGGCAAAAGCACAGGTGATAATTTCTGCCGGGGACGTTCCACTGGGGACACAAGGAAACCTGTTCGGCATTACGGGTGGCGAGGGAACAGGTAAAAGTAATTATATCGCTGCTATGTTGGCAGGCTGCATCTGCCAGCCGGATAAGGAAGTTGATACTCTCGGCATACAGATTACTGCCAACAGTAAGCGCAAAGCGGTATTACTTTACGATACGGAACAATCCGAAGTACAACTGTTCAAGAATGTAAGTAACCTGTTAGCACGTGCGAAGCAACCGGACAAACCGGAAGAACTGAAAGCATTTTGTTTGACGGGGATGTCCCGCAAAGAACGTCTGCACGCCATTGTTCAGAGTATGGATAAGTTCTATTACCAATATGGGGGCATACAGTTAGTAGTGATAGACGGTATCGCCGACCTTGTGAAAAGTGCCAATGATGAAGCGGAAAGTGTGGCGGTGATAGATGAACTATACCGACTGGCAGGAATTTATAATACCTGTATTCTTTGCGTGCTGCATTTCGTACCCAATGGATTGAAGCTCCGGGGGCATTTAGGCTCGGAATTACAGCGCAAAGCGGCAACTATCCTTTCCATCGAAAAGGACGAAGAACCTACACAATCGGTGGTAAAAGCCCTGAAAGTCCGTGACGGTAGTCCTTTGGACGTTCCTTTGATGCTTTTTGCTTGGGACAAAGCAGCCGGGATGCACCTTTATAAAGGGGAAAAGCCACGAGAGGAAAAAGAGAAACGCAAGGAAAAGGAACTGGTATGCGTTGCCCGTGATATTTTTGGACGGCAGACACATATTACCTATATAGACCTGTGCGAACAGTTGCAGCAGGTTTTGGACGTGAAAGAACGTACTGCCAAAAGCTATGTTCGTTTCATGCGGGAACGGGATATTATCATTAAAGACCCGTCCAACCAAAGTTATTTTATGATTGGTTTAATTTAATCAGGTAGCCTTATGTATATAGATAAAGACGATTTTACCGCATGGATGGAGCGTATCATGGATAGGTTCGATATGCAGGACAAGAAAATAGACCGGGTGATAAAAGGACGTAATTGTTTGGATGGTGAAGAACTGCTGGATAATCAGGATTTATGCTTGCTTCTGAAAGTAGCCCCTCGAACACTGACCCGTTATCGAAAAAAAGGAATACTCCCTTTCCTTATGTTGGATGGTAGATGTTATTACCGTGCCACGGACGTACACAAGTTAATCCGTGAAAAAACCGACTAATTTTTTCTTTTCTAATAGCTTTTAATCCTGTTTTGTCGTGAGATAAAACAGGATTTTCTTTTTCCTGTTCGGGTATATCCGGGACTTTCTGTATATTTGCAACAGTTTCATAAGACAATAACAGCATAGGTTGAAAAGCCGATTGCTTTTATATATAACATAGCGTTCGCAGAACGTCTCAACGTAGAAAACTGGTAATTTTCAAAGAGAAGAGATTTATGCGCAATGTTCATGCTATACTTCTGTATAGCGTGGGCTTGCCTGTTTCTTCTCTTAGGCGTACCAGTGCCTCTACGTTGGAATAGTGTGAGTTCACGCTTTTTTTAGACGTACTGGCGAACAGTTTATAACTAAAAACTGTTTGATACCAACTTATGAAACATTTAAAAACTTGTATTGCTGTATCTCTCGATGGCTTCATTGCCCGAAAAGATAATGATTTGGACTGGATGCCGGAAAACGTTAAAAAGGAAATTTCGGCAGCTTATGAACAACCCGGTATATTTCTTGCCGGAGTGAATACCTATAACATGATTTTTAAACGTTGGGGCGGATGGCCGTACAAAAGTAAAAAGACTTTTGTAGTGTCCCACTACGACACCAATGTGACGAAAAAGGAGAATGTAACCTTTCTTACCGATATACCCTTACGGGCAATCAATGAACTTAAATCAAGTTCGGAAACCGATATTCAGGTCATTGGCGGCGGTAAGTTTATAACCTCGCTGATTGAAGCGTCCCTGCTGGATGAAATAACGCTGTATATCGTTCCGGTCATGCTTGGGGACGGTATCAAGTTTATAGGAAAGACTTTCGGGTCGAAGTGGGAACTGACCGGACACCGGGTGATAGACAATCAGGTCGTTTACCTGACCTACCAGTATAAAGGAGAATGATTTAAAAAAGCACCCGGTGTCCCTCCGGGTGCTTCAACCACAAAAATTTCAATTATAAATCTATCTATAATGAAACTTTCTGTGGCAAATATAACGATTTTCGTCTTATTTCTTCGGTTTGCCTTTCTTTTCAGGGAACACGAAAGTAACATTAAACTGCCCGTCAAAGGCAAGTGAAGCGTCAAAGACTTTGCCGTTCTTGCTTTTAAAGCCTTTGATTAGCCCGGTTTTCCCGGTAGTCACCAGTTCGGTAATCTGTTTGTCCGTTAGCTGCTTGTCGCTCTTGTTGCGGAAGATGGTAACGGAACAATCCACATTGGAACATTTGGCGACTTTCGGATAGAAAAGGATGCGCCCGGTCTTGCATTTCGGGCAGATACAACCACTGCCCGAAACGAAAGAAAGTTGAACATCCAAAAGTTCAGCCGTGATTTGCCGTGCATACACTTCGATGCCTTTGCGGAACGTGTCGGGGTTCATTTCCCCGCTTTCTATTTTGGCAAGCGTATTTTCCCACATTCCCGTCATTTCAACGTCTGCTATCTTCTTGTCCCGGATGATGTTGTAAACGGCAAGACCTTTCTCGGTAGGGACAAGGTTCTTTTTCTCCCGGACGATATACTGGCGGGAAAACAGCGTCTCGATGATGGCTGCCCGTGTTGCGGGCGTGCCGATACCCGTATCTTTCATGCTGGCTTTCAGGTCGGCGTTTTCCAGTTCCTTACCTGCTGTTTCCATCGAAGAAAGCAAACTGCTTTCCGTGTGTAACGGCTTGGGCTTGGTCTGTTTCTCCAGTAATTCAATGCCGGAAAGCGGTAAACTATCTCCGTCCTGCATGGCTGGCAAAGCGGCGTTATCTTCTCCGTCCTCTTTCTCGCCGAATACGGCACGCCATCCGGCGGACTTGATTACAGACCCTTTGACCGTGAAAAGCGACCCTGCACATTCCAGCGTTACACTGGTAACGTCTTTGACGCATTTTTCAGAAAAGGCTTCCAACATCCGTCCGGCTATCAGTTCGTAGATTGCCTGTTCGTCCGCTTCCATCTTGTCGGGCAGGTTTTCAGTCACTATCAGGGCGTGATGGTCTGTTACCTTGCCATCGTTCACGGAACGGGAATTTAAGGCTTTGCCTTTCATCCCGGCGGCATATCCGCCAAAACGGGTGTACTGTTCCAAATTGACAAGACGTTCCGGGATTTCCTCGAACACGTCCTGTGAGATATAACGGCTTCTGGTTCGGGGGTAGCTGATTAGTTTACCCTCGTATAACTTTTGTGCGATGGATAGGGTTTTGTCTGCGGAAAAGTTCAGTTTGGTATTCGCTTCTTTTTGGAGCGTGGTTAAATCATAGAGCAACGGCGGTTCTTGGTTCACTTCCTTACGCTCTACGGTTTTCACCTGTACTGTTTCCGCTTCCTTTATCCTTTGCAGCGTGTCGATGGCGGGCTGCTGCTTATCGTATTTGTCTGTGGACAGTGCAGCAAAGGAAACATTGTCTTTTGCCGCCTGTAATTTCAGTTGCCAATACTTTTGTGGGACAAAGTTCTTGTTCTCCAAAAAGCGGGTACATATCATTGCCAACGTGGGCGACTGTAAGCCTTGTCCGGCTGCCACACTTAAAGCCTGTGTACCATTAATTCCAATTAAATAATCCGCTTCGCTGCGTGCCTGTGCCGAAAGGAAAAGGTTATCATACAGGCTACCGGCTTTCAGGTTTTGCAGTCCCTCACGGATTGACTTGTCGGTAAGGCTGCTTATCCATAAACGGACAAAGGGCTTGTTGCATCCAATGTAATTGTAAATATATCTAAATATGAGTTCTCCCTCTCTCCCTGCATCGGTAGCGACAATTATCTTATCCGACTGGTCGAATACGTCTTTGATTACTTTTAGTTGTTTCAATGCGCCGGGGTCTGCCTTGTACCCTTTTTCCGCTTTCACTTGTCGGGGTGTAAGTTGAAAACTATCCGGGATAATAGGCAGACTTTCCCGGCGGAAACTCTGTATGCCGTATGCTTCCGGCATTGCCAAACCGACAAGATGGCCGAACGCCCAGGTAACGAGATACCCGTTACCTGAAAGATAGCCATCCTGTTTTTCACTCGCTCCTAAAATACGGGCAATGTCCCTTGCCACGCTTGGTTTTTCTCCGATTACTGCAATCATTCTAATTTTGATTTTAATTGTTCCACTTCTTTTTGTCTTAGGATTTTCCGGTCATAATAGATGTGATAGCCATCTACATAAAATTGTCGGTTCTGCTCGTCTATGGCTTCCCAGTCTGTTTTGTAACAGACAAGGGTAAACAGGGCGAAACCGACAACCGGGATAAGGATTAACACCGCTATCATCTTTTGCGTCCCCTGCTCTGTTTGGGTTTGTCCGTCTGCTCCTGCTTCTCCTTTTTATCCTGCTTGGTTTTTTGCTTTTCAGTGGGCTTGTCCTGACCCTTTTTCAAGGGTTCTTTCACTTTCTTGGTGGCTTCGTTGGTCTTGCCTTCCGAATTGACCGCTACCTGTGTGCGGTTCTTGCTGGCGGGGGTAATTTCTTTCACGGCGGAACGGTCAAAGCTGGGATTGTCACTGTAAAAGCCTAACTTCTTCTTATCATGGTTCACCTGAATATAAGCATCATATTCGACCCCCCGCTTGTCTTTCAGTCCGGCAACAAAGATGGTTTTGTCATTGACTAAATCCTGCTGTTGCTGGCGGGATAACTCTATTCCTGAAATGCTTTTGGGAATGGTTACACCGTCACTGGTGACAAGGCTGTTCTGCTGTGTCTGTTTCTGCCCTTGCTCCTGTGACTGTTTGGCATTGGGATAGATAAATTCCAGACTTTTCTTGTCGGCATTGACCTGAACAGTTGCGGAAAAGGGATTTTTACGGTTGGAAATCATGTTTTCAAGGAATACGCCTTTTCCCTCCCGTAAGGCTTGTTTCTGTTCCTTGTTCAGTTTGACACCTTTTATTTCATCCGGTATTTGAACACTGCTTGCACGCATGGAAACCAGTTCATTCGTTACCTTATCCACACTGACAAAAGAAGGTATCATTTCTCCCGTGATATAGTTTTTCAGGTTTACTATCCGTCCCATGTTCCCCGTTTCAAGAAGATTGGCTTTATCCTCTTTGGAAAATTCATGTCCGAAAAACGGGCGTTCAAGTTCCGGCTTTTGTCGGATGCCGTGTATCGCCAAAACTACATTCCCGTCTTTGTCGTGCCGGAAAGATAAACGTGCGTCCAGTTTCATAATGGCTGAATTATAGTTTCCGGCGATGGTAAACGCTCCGGGCGACTTGTAGCCCCTTAACATGGGTTCTAAAGCCTTTGCCTTTTCAAGCTGTTCTTTGGATAGACCAAAATTCTTCAAGGCTTCCCAGTCCACTTTATCCGGGTCAATCACATACTTGCTTTTGTCGGGTTGCTGCGGTGTTTGCGCCATTGCTCCCGCTTCTTTGGCTGGCTGCTGTGGTTGTTGGGCTTGGGTTTCCTGTTGTTCTTTCTTCGCTTCCTGCTTCACGGTTTCAGGTGTCACCCGGTAACGCTCTATGCCCGCTTCGTTTTCAGGTGTCGGATGATTGAAATTATCCCTGATTATCGGCTCGATTTTGGGAAGTTCAATCTTTGGGATTTTGAAGAAGTTAAAACGGGTCGGGTTCTTCAACTGGTTCATCATGTTGGAAAAGAAGTTGGAAAAGAAATCACCGTGACGGTCGAATTTCAAAAGTTCACTGTTGTTCTCCGGCGGTACGGTTTGGAGTTCCCCGTTTTCATCTACGCCTTTTACTGCGCTGATTGTCTTTTTCTCCTTATCCAGTACAAGAAGAATATCCA
>ERZ791719.444-NODE-444-length-20350-cov-9.78847_pt1 | contig 20350 bp, 35 predicted proteins | sample MGYA00510338_ERZ791719 | MGnify/ENA primary metagenome ERZ791719 (study PRJEB30046, sample SAMN00715131) | human gut metagenome | study: EMG produced TPA metagenomics assembly of the A metagenome-wide association study of gut microbiota in type 2... | reverse complement strand
GATCTTTCCCGAACCAGAACCACCGAGAATCACAGTATTAAGGTTCAGTACATAATTATAAAAACTGATTTTCTCTGTTGCCGTAAATAGAATGTCTGCATTTTTGTATTTCTCTTCTACTTGTTTCACTCGTTTTTTTACATCATAGTATTCAATTAAAGAATATTCATACTTTCTATTTACTTCGTTTCTTCGTTCTTTGGCTTCATCTGATTCCAGTAAATTTTTGTTTACTTCTTCTTCTATTTTTTTCAGAGTTTCTTTTCGTTCTTCTTTTAGCAGGTCTGGTTTCCATGCCTGCCCTTCCATTCTCATTTTCTCTTCTTTTAACTCTTGTAAGATTTCTTCTTCACGTTTTTTATGTGTTTTCTTTACATCCTTTTGTTCATTTTGTATTTTTTTTAATTCTTCAACAGCTAAAGGATTGGTACTGGCTTTTAATTGTTTTTCTCTGTCTTTTCGCTCCTGTTCTTCATCTTCTTCCCGACTTTTTAAAGTTTCAAGTTTTCTTTTCCTCTCATTTTGATAGTATTTTTGAGTTAATTTCAATTCTTTCTTTCGCATATTCATGATTCTTATCTTAGATAGAATGAACTTTGCAATATGGTTCTGTGAAAGAAGCAGTAAAAAGAAAATACTTCCAATTCCATATTTAGATGCTTTTTGTTTTGCAAGACCAGTAAACAGGATGACTGCAATTATTTCGATAAGAAACAATGTCATGCTGATAAAAAATGGGATTCCTTTTTTCAGCTTTACTACTATGCCTTTCATTTTCTTGGCTTTTTTCAATTCCTGCTGTTTGATTGTATCTGCAAATAAGTCTACAATGTCATTTTTTGTACCCCATTCCGCAGTTCCAAATTCTTTTCCAGAAATATAATTTTTTTTATTATCTTCAATCGCCGCACAGACTACAAACCATCCAAGTGCTGAACTCAAAAGGAATTTCACAGTGTATGCATTGGTCTGGATATCCATCGGGTTACTATTCAAACGTTCTGTTAATAATTGAATGCATGTGAATAGTTTATCTTTCTCAATTATTTGTCCAGATGAAACCATCTGTAATGTGGTTTCCCAACAAATAGCTGAATGTAAAGCAAGATATAAAACTACAACAAGGCAAATGATATATATTACATAATTATCACTTTTTCGTTTACCTATTGGACTTGAAGCACTCAATTTACATCCCTCCTTTTTGTCCGTCCTAATCACCGTGAGGACAAGGACTATCTTTCATGTGTGCTTACATTTTTAGTTCCTTTACTTTTTGTAGTTTTCCCATTTTCAACGGATTTTGATTTTTCACCATTCTTTTTATCAGCTTCTTTTTTCTTTTTATCCAACTCTTTAGAAACGTCATCGAGTTTATGATTTCCTCTTGTTTTATCCTGTTTTTTATCTTTTCCTTTTTCCTGCTGTGGTGCATTTTTCGTAATAATATCACTCTGCACTGCATTGATATTTTTTCTGGTTTGCGTCAGCTTTTGGCACTGTGCCTGTTTTTCTTGGATAGCTTTTGAACATTCGTCAAGTTCTTCCTTTGCCTGCTGATACTCTGGCTCATGCTCTTCATAGGTCATCATCTTTGTTTTTGCCAAAGATTGTTTTGTTTCTAATGCCTGTAACGTTTCATACGTTTTAATCTGCTCTGCAATGATTTTTACTTCACTTGCATTAATACGTTGTTCATTCGTCATATCTTCTTTGAGCATAATTGGTTTTCCAGTTTCCGTATCATAGGCGAACCCGTCTTTATATTCCGCTCAACGCTCTTCCAACTGTTTTTTCAAGTCAACGATTTTATCTTCGGAAGTTTCTAAATCATTTTCCACTTTTCCAAGTTCTTGCTGATTTTGTGACTTTACTTCTTCAGCCCATCGTTCATAATGTTCTTTATTATAAAATTTTAAGAATGTACCCGAAAAACCTCCTTTTGACATAATTTCATGTTTCTGCTTTTGCCAATAGTCAACTGGTTTTCCTTGAAATCTCCCGTCATGGGTGGCAAATACTTCTTTTCCATCAGAGAACACTCGATATTCTGTTTTTGTATATTCTTTATTCTCAAAATCCAGTTCCTTTTGTCCGTGACAAAGAATATATTTGGATGGGTCTGTTGCATCTACCACAATGCTGTTTAAATCCCTGTCATATGTACGTCCTGTATATTTGTTAAGTGCTTCGGAAAGGTTCATTTCTTTCGTAGTTTCTTCTCCGTACATAGCTTCATTAACAACTTGTTCTGCTGTCTCTTGATTCATTTCATCACAGGCTTTTTTCTGCATTGCTTCTTTTTGTTTCAGCAATTCATTCAGTTGTTCCTGTTCTGCATCCGTCAAGTTTTCTTTCTCATTTAGTTCATCAATTTGTTTGTTCAGATTTTCCATCTGCATTTCTTGATTGCAACGGTCAACGATATTTTTTATTTTCTCTAAATCTTCACGGAAGCATTCCATCTGATAATATATTTTTCCATCTTTATCTGGATTTTTAGATTTTACTCCCGTGATGGGGACACCATATCTTTTTGCCATTTCTGCGATTCTTTTAAATTCTCCTTCTGGAAGTAGCATTCCAATTGGAACAAGTGGTTTCCCTGCTTTTTTCATTAAGCTATGTTTTACAAATCCCTTTTTCCCTTCAATTTTTTTCAAAACTTTTTCTTGTTTGATTTTGCCTTTGTGATTTTTCCATTGGGCTTTTTTTAATTTTTCTCCTGCATCGAATTTTTTTACAATTTCCGTCTTAACTGTTCTTGCTACACCAAAGAATACTTTTTCCAAAAATTTTAGAATTGCTTCTGCGAGTTTTGCTTCAAGTTCCAATGCGGCTTTTCCAGAATCTGACCCTAAATCACTCATATCACTCAATTCCCTCCTTTTCTAACATGTACAAAGTTCGCGTTACCAACACAACATTATTTTACCAGTTCCGGTGCATTTTTTCAACAATATTCTGAATCTTTTAAAGATTGAAAATGGACGATAATAATAGAAAAAAGCAGAAAAATCTTGCTTTCTGCATATTTTTTCTGCTTTTTTCAGTATTTTATATTTTAAGACCAAAACAGGCAGGATATTATGAAATCCTGCCTGTTTTGGAACGGATATATTTTCCGTTTTCAATATTGTGTTTGGGGAATGTTTAGAAAAGTTAATACGGTTATTTCTAATCGTTTTTGATGATAGCATATCTTGTTTTTAATTGCAATCGGAATCGTTTACAAATTATTATAATGATAGCAATGGTAATCAACACTCTTAATACGTCAAATAAATACTCTTTTAAACTTTTCTTATGCTTCTTCATTCTCCAGATTCAATACTTTGATTTTATAGCCGCTTTCTTCTAAGACCTTCAATGCCCCTCTTGGGTCAGTAACCACAATCCTACCACCGTGAGGAAGTACAAAAGGAAACATAAAAGAAAACGGAAATTCATCTATATACACCCTTTTTCTTTTAAATGGTTTTCTTCTCATTACCTTTCCATGCATCTTTAACCAATTATTTGACTGGTATCTGAATAAATTATTTTTTCTAATTGCTTCATCTCCCATTAAATCCATATTCTCTTCCTTTCATAATTAAAAATTTCATACTACTTTTCCTTTACACATTACTTCCTGTTCTCTTCTGCTTCCTCATCTTCTCTTAGTTTTCTAAGAAAGAGCCAAAAATAATACGGCATTATACAAAAACAAATAACTCCAATCCATTGAATGAATTCTATGTCTAACAGTATTCCAATGAGCAAAATGAAAGTACCAATCGCTGTCCATATTGTCATTTTCAAATAATATTCTCTTGAACTTAAATTCTTACGCTTCTTCATTTTAATTTCCTTTCATATTATCAATCCTATTATTTAGTCTCAAAGAACATTCATACAGTTTCGCAATCGTTCTTGGATTCCCTTTGTTTTCTTGAACCTTTACTTTAATTAAATTCAGTAATAAGATAAAGTCCATAAGAGATTCCTCAAATTCCAGAAGATTATTAATTTTTTTAATAATACTTTCTCCGATTTTTTCAGAATCTTGAAAATCAATCCATACAAAATATTCTTCATCATGGTTGTATTGAATTTCAAAATTGTCTTGATTGATTCTTTTAAGAAATTCATCTTCTGTCATATGAGAACAATGTAACCAACTTTGAAATATTTGTTCCATTTCTTCTGCAATCTCACTGAACTCTTTTCCTTTTCCCTGTAAAGTTATCATCTATCTTCATGCCTCCTTTTCTTCTACGTTCTTCCTGTTTCTCTTCTTTTTCTTTAGTTACATATTCCATACTCATTGTTTTCTGATTACCAGAATCTTATTAGTAATAAAAGTGCCAAAGTAACTAACAAAAAAAGTAATACCAGTAACCCCAAAAATAGAATTATTGACTGCCTAAAAGTGATTTTATATTCTTGCTCAAATATTGATGTAAATGAATGAGCCGAAAAAAATGCTATGTTTAACGCAAATATCATGGTTATAGCAAGTTCCATATACTCTCTCTTCCTTTCCTTCTCTTCTTATATTCTATGATAAACGCAAATATCAACAGAAGAACGGCAACCAGAATTGTCAATAAAAAAGCAATAACCATAATGATTCCTTTCTGCTCATTTAATCGAACCATCTACACCTGTAGAAAAAAGTTGTACTGAATTTCAAAATTATTTTGGTTGATTCTTTTAAGGAATTCATCTTCTGTCATACAAGAAAATTGTAACCAATACTGAAATCTTTGTTCCATGTCTTCTGCAATATCACTATACTCTTTTCCTTTCTCCTGTAATCCCTGTAATGATATCATCATCTTTCATGTCCTCCTTTGCTTCTACGTTTTTCCTGCTTCTCTTCTCTTTCTTTATCATCTAATACAATTTCTACTTTTGTCTTAGATTCTTTTGTAGCTTTTTCCGCTTCCATCCCCCTCTCTTTTTCATTGATTCTCTCTAAAGTCTTCATACATTTTTCAAAGTCTATCATTTCTCTTTCTAAGCATCCTAATGCCAGTTCTAGTTTCTCATATTTCATCTGACAACTTTGCAGCTTCATTTCATATTCCTTCATTTTTTCCGGTTCATCAACTTTATATCTCACCATAAGTTTTTCATACTTTTCTAATATGGATTTATCGTGTTCATACTCCATCTGCATATATATTTCATTGCTTGAATTTTTCTCAATATGATTTTTTATCTTTTCGTAATCATTTGAAAGATTCTGAACCGTTTTTAATTTTTTCATCAGCTTTTCTATATGCTCAATATTTTCTTTTGTATTGTAAAAATTCGCCCATACTTCTCTGGATGCAACTCTTACATCATCCAAAGATGCGTACCCTCTATTCTCTAAAAACTGCAAACTATGTAAACCGTCTTGAATCTGCTCTATCAGAATTTCTTCCCTGCGTTTTTTATAAACTTCTGTTCTGCCTTTTCTAGTTTTCATCTTCTCTTCATTCTGTTCTTTTATGAGCCTGTCCAGTTCAGAAGTATCAAAATATCCTTTCAATTCTGAATCCTTTTCTTTTGTATCTCTAACAATACTACGTTCTGATTCTGTTCTTTTTACAAATAGAATTTCTCCATCTTCGTTTACATCTTTTCTCCAGTCTTCATTAAGATTCTCAATGTCAATTTCTCCATATTCATAAGAAGTACAATATGGAATCTTGTCCATTTCTTCTTCGGATAAAATGCTCTTCACTTCTTCATATATGTTTTTCTTTTCTACCTGTCCTTTTACCATATCTTCGATGAACTTTGTTAAGTTTTCACGCACATAAAATCCATCATCTGAAAGCTGATAATCGCGAACTCCATTCTGTGCTTCCGGTGGTATGAATGTGATATGTTTTAGCCAGTCTCCATTCTTCTTCTTATCCTTGACTGTATACCCATATTCTCTCAAAAGAAATAGCAAGTTATCATAAGAAAATGATTCTGGAATCAGTCGGTCAATATCACGCTTTACGATTTCTCTATTCGTTAGTTTTTTCTCTTTCCATTTCTTATATTCTTCGGTATGCCTGTAGCTGTTTACGTCATCAGAGTACGTTTGATTTTCTTCACGTTTTCGGATAATTTCATTCTTCCTGTCGGTAGGTTCATAGAACCTTGTTACACCATTTGAATCTTGATATTTTATCAATTTCATATCTTTTGTATGTTCCAAAATATTCAGCCCATACTCTTCACATAAACGGTCAGAAATATTCCTTATCCATCTATAATTTTTATTACAATTGTTCCATTTCTTCCCGTTCAAATCCCACGCACAAATTATAAAATGATTATGTGTATAGCTTGTGTTTGTATGAGTAGAAATTGATACTTGAAAATTTTTAAATATTTCTCCTGCTAACTTTCTTCCAATTTCATTTGCAACAGTAGGCGAAACATATCCATCAAAACTTTGCCACATATGCCATGCCAGAACTTCTTTTCCATCTTTTCTTTGTGTTTCTCTACTGTTTAATCGTCCTTTCCAATATCCAATATTTTCAGCCATTGATAAAGAAATATCCCTTGGAGAAGTACCAAAACAATTCTGTGTTGTAGTTAATGTATGATAAATTACATCACCTGTTTTATCTTTCGTGGTATAAGAAATCGCTTTACGAATTTCTTCATCTATTTCATTAAATTCATTTAAGTCTCCAACTTTATCTCGCATAGCATAATCAATTGCATCTGCTAATGTTCCTGTAATTGCATGGATATGAGTGACAGCCATTTAATCACCTCTTTTCACGGATTTTATAAGTTCTTCGTACTGCTCCAATAATTCAGAATACTGGGAAAGTATCTGTGTAATTTCAATTCCATTTGTACTATATTCCGTATTAGCAATATAAGCCATCTGGTTAATATTATTCCCAATTCTGTTTAATTCATACTCGATTTTTTCAAAACTTCTATCTTTTTCTTGCGGTTGTCCAAACAGAATCATATCTCTGATATAAGCTGTTTTGGTCAATCCCAATTTTTTCGATTTATCATTTAATAATTGCATTTCCTCTGGAAATAATCTCAATTGAAATAATTCTTTTCTTGCTCTATCTTTCTCAGCCATTTCATTTTATCTCCTTTTGATTTTAAAATAAAATTGCCACAATCAAAAATAAAAGAATATAACAAATCCATTTTGAAATTTCCATCTTCTTTTCTTTAAAAAATTCAGAAGCAAAAAATAGTATCAAAGATATAATGGATAAAAAAATATAATACATTGTCATATTTTCTACTTTCCCTCACTTACTCACGGTGATGATTTGTTGATATTTTTTCGATGGTGTGATGATTGCGGTTTCCGATGCGGTGTGAACCGCATGTGTTTGGGGGTTTTAGGGGGCTTCGCCCCAGTGTGAACGACTAACAAGCGGCGGTGAATGACACGGAGTGGCATGATTTAGCCTATGCTTGCTAAAGTATATTTTTGCAATAATCATAGCACATGAAAAAAAAGAATTCAACTGCTCTCGCTGTACTTTTCTGACATTTAATTTTTCATTTATTCTGCATTCAATCTGCATCTTTTTTTCTTTATCTTCTCTTTAAAATGAATGGAATTTAAAAAAATCTGTCAATAAAGAAAGCACATATGATATCACTCCCATGATAAATGGAAGTAATAAGAATAACACCGCACTTCCTAAATTTTGAGATTCCAAAAATGGAATCCCGCTTTTTAAATCGACATATACTTTATAGGCTTTATAGACTCCGTAAAACATCCCGATTGCAGTAACTTTAATTGCAATTGAAGATAACATCAACATTAAATTTGAAAAAATCCCTAAAGGTGTACAGATAATTCCTAACACTGTTTCTTTGATTTTATCCATAACTTCAATTCTTCTATCCAGTTTTTTTATCTGCAATTCAAAATCTTTTTTTTGCTCTTCTGTCATCGGTACAATTGGACTTCTTTCATAATCTTTCATAAATCATATTGCTCCTTTCTTTCTAAAATATTTATTACTTTTTAAATCAGATTGTTAATACAAACTCTGATAAAATCTGATATTGGAATCTTATTCTCTTTACTTGCTTCTATGATTTTCGTCTTTACTTTATTTTCCGAAAAATTTGCTGATATTTTTTTCATATTATTGGAAGTATTATCCGCTTTTAATAATAGATTTATTTTGTATTTCATTTCATTTTCTTTTAGAAATTCGTTACAACAAACTTCTACAAACTCTTCAAAATTTAATTTCAGTTCTTTCGCTTTTGCTTTCGCTTTTGCATATTCTTCTTTTGTAATATTAAATTCCAAACACTTGTATTTGAACAGTGCTTCTTCAAGAGCATTTCTGACAAATGTAGAAATACCGATACCGTATATTTCACAAATTTCTTGTACTTTTGCTTCGGTATCTTTGTTATTTATTCTAACTTTAATTCTCATTTTTTTATCATAGTTCCTTTTAGAATGTTGCACTAAAAATCTCTTTTCATGTAACTCTTTTTTCTTCACAAAATCAAAAACTGCATTCTCTGCAAAATCTGCAATTTTAAGTCCAGTCTCTTTCACTACTTTTCTTAGAAGAATATCATATTCTTCAGTTAATCTAACGTCTATAAATTGAACTTTTTCCATATACTTTTCCCCCTTAAATCATTGCACTTGACATGTTAATTATAAAAAATAAAATCACACATATAAGTGCTATAACCTCATTCTTTTTTTCATTGATACACAAATTCACAATCCCGCATAAATCTATGATACTTAGTATGATAAATTTAAGAAAGAATATCCCGATTTTATCATTCTTTATTAACGTAAACATGCCGTAAAAAGAAATAATTAAATAGAATATTCCAAACACGATTATGATTTTTTTTGCTTTAGAAGAAAAGATATATCTATTCTTCCTTTTTTCTTCTTCTTTCTTTTTTCTTTCTTCTTCCACTTTTTCTAAATCTAACCCGATTCGCTCCAAATATAAATCTCTAAAAAAGTCAAACATAATTCATCACCTTTCAAAAGTTTTTAACTGGAAACGGAAAAATCTTAGTGATTACAATTCCAGTAATATCACTAGATTTTACAACTCCAAATTCTCTGCTATCTATACTATTATTTCGATTATCTCCTAACAAAAAATATTCTCCTTCTTTTATTGTAATACCATGCTCTGCAATCCCAGAATATGCTGTTGGAAAATCATATTCATCTATAATCCTTTTTCCATTGATATATACCGTATTATCTTTAATCTGAACCGTATCATTCGGCATTCCCACAACTCTTTTAACTACATGCTTCTTATCTGTTTTTGCGATTACAATATCGTACCTTTTTATGTTTGAAACTCCCCATTTTTTCATAAGACACACATTTTCATTTTTTAAAGTAGGAAGCATGGATTCTCCACTGATAATTACTTTATCAATGCAAAAATTTTTAATGAGCAGGATAAGTAAAAACAGAAAAATGATAATGCCAAATTTCTTATACCCTAACCTACTATTCTGTTCACCAGAAATAGCATTGCTATTAATATGATTATCAATATTATTCCTACTGAAAGTGTACAAATGCTTCTCTGTATTTCTTGTTGACACCAAAACTCTCCTTTTTTATTCACATAATATATTTTTACTTGCTTTCCTTTTTCCACATTATAATACTTCAAATCTTTATGCAGAACTTTCTTTTCTCCATTTATCATACACTCAAAATACGGGAATCCAGTTACTAACTCTTTTCCTCTAATCTTTTCATTTTTTTCACTTCCTATCTTAATAATTTCAGCATTCATTTTTTCTACATGTTTATATTCTGAAATAAAACTTTTTAATGAATTTATTTCTTGGTCTTTACTCTTGATAAAAGCAAAGACCAAAACGATTGATAAGACAATGTTTAATGCAACTGAAACACTCATATATAACCTCACATACTTTTTTAATTCTTAAATAAATCTTTTTTGCATCAACACATCTCCTGCAAATCCTTCCATTTCCATTCTTGTTTCTAAGCTAAAATTCTGTGCTAATTCTGTGATTCCATTCATAAATCCCCAGTGTGTTCTTTCATATGTTGTAGTAACTAAATCATTCAACTTTTCCACACTTTTCTCTGACAATTTTAATTCTCTTTTTGCTTTGCTTAGACAAACATCATATTCAAACGGATTTAGAATTTTTCTGCTTTCTTCAATCTGTTTTTGCACTGTTTCTTTTATCGTATCCACTTGACTAATTGCTTCTGAAATCTTTCGGATTTTTCCCTCTTTCATCTTCTCTCCAACATGTGTTTGTTTGTACAGTGTCCCTCCATTGGATGCAATCAGCATTCCATTTCTACAAGCAAATCGATACAACATAACTTTCATTTTTAAACTTCCTCTGCCAACATCACTGTTTGTTACTGAAAGCCCTGTATACAATTTTGAATTCATACCCTCATTGACTTGCAATGGATTTTCAAAATCTACATATCGTACTGCCAACCTATCTTCGGAAAGATAAACTTGTGTCGGACTCCAACGCTTTGTATTCACTGCCACTTTTAAAGTCTTTAATGCCTTATAGCTGTCATATGGAACATACTTATCTGAAAGCACTGCACGAACAATTCCATCGGATTCTCGAATCAACATATTACTTGCACCGTCAGATGCCCATGTTTTAAAATTTAAGACCGCTAACTCTCTTTTGTTATTTTCAAAACATTTTTTAATATAGTTCGCAGGAATCCCTACCCTCGTACAAAGTTGAGCGAAAGCATACTCTGTAATGTCAGCACATCTATGCTCTCCATGTTCTGTGATATAATGAAATTTCATTTCTTCATCCATAAAAAAATTAGGCTTGTTTTCGTTGATAACGATGTTATCAATCCACCTTGTCGCAAGTATCCTGCTTTCTTCTAATAGGCAATCCATATCAATTTTTTCAGTTCCTTTGCAATAATCTAAAACCTCAAATCCCTGCCCTAAAATCATTACATTCTCTCCCTTTCTTTTCTTTGCAATTTAAAATAATTAAATCGTTTTTGCTCTTTAATTATTTTAATTCTGCTTTCATTTCAAATTTGTAATCACATTTGATTGCTGTTAAAATTCTTACTGCATCTTCTATGCTAAAATTCTTTTTGCTTTTTAACATAAAATCTACATACTGCCTTGTTACACCCATTCTCTTTCCTATTTCCACTTGTGTCAAACATGATTTCTCCACTAATGTTCCTACAATTTTTCTTAAATCTTCGCTTGTTCCAAATTCAATTTTCATCCTTTTACCTCGCTTTATTTTTAATTATTTTATTAAAATGCTCTTCCATTTTAATTATCATATTTATTATATCTTTACTAGAATGCAATCATCCAGAAGTTTTTTCTGCTCAATCATCTGTGAAGCATTTTCCCTCTCCGTGAGGACGCATTATTGACGCACTACCTTGTGATTAAGGTTCGATGTGAATTTTATTTTTTTCACACACAAATTTCCCGTACCTCATAAATTTACATATTTTTTAAGCATAGTAATCTCATCCTCACTTTCCGTATTTCTCAAAACTTGAATTATGTCTTTTCTTTATAATTATAATATCATATATTACCTAATTTGTCAAGAAATATATTGCCTTTTTATTTCTATTATACCGAAGAAGACACGCCTTACATTTTTGTTTCTGTATGGCGTGTCTTCTTTATTCTTCATAACAATTAAGGCTTACCTGTATGACAGCTTCAATATTTATTCTATATCTCTATCTCATCCATACTTCTGTTATTACATTATTTCCGTCAAGAATGAAATAGAATTCAGTTGAATCCACTGTATTGATATATGCAATTTTATCATATCCGACATTATGGCTATCTTCTACAATTATACTGGTTTCTCCTTCTTCCTCAAAGTCCTCAAATGCACAAATAACTTCATCTGCATCAAATTCTGTTCCCTCTAATTTCTTTAAATTTTCTAATACCATTTCTTTCGTCATATTCATTTTTCCTTTCTCGCTTTTCTTAATAAGCGAACAAATTCGCTACTTTCTTCACTAGATAAATTCCTTGAAAAAATAATGTCTTTATCCCAAAACAAACCATTTTTCAATTCATCAAAACAGGGTTCTATTGTATCCTTTTCAACAGGATATGCCGTATTTTCATCATTTTCAGTGATAATGTGGTATTGCCCCCACATTTTAGTGAGAAATCCTTTGACTTCTTCTCCGTTATCCATTCTTTTTGCTTTATGATGCAAAACCATAGCTTCCCTCACTTTCTGTCTTTCTTAAAGACTTGAAACATATCTTTTCTTTGCTCTATTATAGTACCATATTATTCCTATTTTGTCAAGAAATATATTGCATTTAATCAAGAATTTCCCCTGTTTTTCTTTCGCAGTAAAAGAAAATTACTCCGTGATGGCAAGTTGTTCCTGTGACGCTCCACGCCTTGATTCTGGCTGTTTTTTTTGCTTCACTTGATACTTTTATCGATAACAGCAAGAAACACGCTCTACGTAGGTGTGAGCGTGTTTCCTTTGCTTTACATTTCATCAAGTTCAATATCAAATTCATTCTTTAACAATTCTTCAAAATTAGGGTCAAGTTCTACATATCTCTTTAAAAATGCTTCGGGTGTGCAAGGGGCAAGTTCAAAATGCACCTGTTCTCTTTTTTCATCATCCATATATGTTGCAATTGTGTCCATAAGTTCTTGATTCATATTAAATTCTTCTCCATATCTTCTCATTTTTCATTTCCTCTCTTTCAGTCCCAAAAATTAATGTAACAATGAACCACGATATAATCTTCAAACACTTCAAAATGCCACTCATAATCCGTGTGTTTATTAGAATCTTTTATCACAAAATCTCCTGTATCCATGTTTTCAATAGTCCGATATCCTAAGATGTGGTCATTTTCATAATCATAATTCCGTGCAGACCAGTCTGGCATATTTCTACGATAAGCTGTCATATTTTCATACACTCTCGTTTCTTTTCTTGTTTCAAATCCTGCCACGACATATTTTACACTAAAAACAGGCAATTCTAATCTATCGCAAATTTTGATAAAATCATTCAATCCCATTTCCGATTTTTTTACTGCTTCCAAATAATTTTCATTAACCATTATTTTTCCTCTTTCTCCCTGTAGCCGATAGAACAGCGTTCATTTTCTTTTTTACAGAATGAGGGTGAAAACACCCTCATTCTATTTTATTCTTTAAACGGAAGTTCTTCGTCAATCCCGTCTGGAATGTTCATAAAACCGTCTTTATTTTCTCCGATTACATCAAAATCTGTGACCGTAATCTGCGGATATGATTTTTTAGATGGTTTATGATACACGTTACGAACGTTCATTTCCACTACACAAATCCTGTCCTTATCTTTCAGTGTCAACGCTTTTTCGTATGCTTTTCCGCAAAACACTGTTTTCCAGTAATCATTTTCCCAGATTGGCTGACCGTTATTCTCTCCTGTTTTGATTCCCTCGGACAATGTGGCAAATACTGATTTATCAGTATGTGAAACCTGTTCACCGTTCATTCCTACAGTCCTTCCAAAGAATGTGAATCTTCTTCCGTTTTCTCTTTCTTCAAATTTAATGTACATAATTTTCCTCACTTTCTGTCTTTCTCTAAGACTTGAAACATATCTTTTCTTTACAATAATATAATATCATATACTGCCTATTTTGTCAAGAAATATATTGCATTTTAATCTTGTTTTTTCTACTTATTTCACAGGGAACACGCTTTACAATTCTGTAAAACGTATTCCGCATTTTCAAATTAATTAGATGGTTAAAATATATGCTTGGTCTGTTAATCGTTCTTCTGGTTCAACCTCATTTTGATTAACTTTTGCAACCATGTTGCTGAAAAATTCCAAAAACTTATCTTCATTTTCTTTACAAGGAATAATTATCATTTCATGTACACTTGATGGTAAACATACCAGTTTATTCACACCATACTTTTTTGCAACTTCTGAAATCTTTTTACTGTCTAGGATTGCAGATGCCCCTCTTATACTGTCACGATTTGTTACAACACACATTCCTTCAACATTACATCCGAACATTCCTTTCATTGTTATAATTTCTGTTTCTTCAAAAGTATTTTTCTCTGCATTTTCCCACGCTTCTTCAACCGTAATTCCATTCTTTTCCATAATTGTTTCATTCAATTTTATGAAATAATATCCTTCCCTTATATATAAATAACTTTCAATCCCCTCAAGTCTACACGCCTTTTTCACCAAAGGCTCTTCTGATTCCTTTTGCAGTCCTATATAAAGATGTGTCAAAATAAACTGCTTATCTTCAATTTTTTCTAAATTCAAACTAGAAATTTCTGTATTCATCCATTCTAACTGTGCCAGAATATTTTCCACAACATCATCAATGCACTTTTTGTTTTCCTTTGCTTCATCAATGAAAGATTGCACATAAACAACTGGTGAAATATTTGAATCCATTTGAAATAAGATTCCCCGACAAGAAACACCGTTTTTAATAGTATCTTGCGGTGTCACCTTATACCCTCTAGACACCAGTTCCTCGATAATCATTTCTCTTGTCATAATTTTTCCTCACTTTCTGTCTTTCTGTCTTTCTTAAAGACTTGAAATGTATCTTTTCTTTACACTATTATATTACCATACATTACCTATTATGTCAAGGAAAACATTGCGTTTATTTTTAAAAATCCCCCTTGCAACCCACTCCCCAGTGGGATAAAATCTGCTTCCGGAGCGGGGCGGTGGGGGCTGACAAGACAGCCCAACACTTCCGATTTTGAATATGTAGTGCAGACGGTTTTGGCTTTTACAATGACTGTTCGCATACGAATATCCTCACTGGTGAGGAATCTCTTCCGTATGCGGTAGCATTTCTCAAAAAGCCAAAATCACGATTGTCAAGAATGGCGGGCTACCGCCAAAGGTGGAGATTTTTCGCAGAAAAATACTACCTGTGTCTTGACAATCGTGAAGTCGGAACGGACGGGATGCCCCTGTGACGCTCTCAGCCTTGATTCTAGCTGTTTTTTGCTCCACTTGATACTTTTATTCATAACAGCAAGAAACACGCTCTACAAGGCTGTGAGCGTGTTTCTTTTCTGCTATGAAAGCGTTCTTTCATTTTGATTTATTGTTTTTCAGATAACTTATTCGTTTCATTCCATACTTTTAATAATTCTGGAATTCCGTCATAAATAGTTTTATATTCTCCATACACATTGATATATTCCCCACATACAAACACATTAAAAATATATACTTTATTTCCATCTTCATTATGTTCGTATGAAATTCCAATACTCATCTCTTTATTTTCATAAAATTCATATATTCCAGAATCAATATCTAATTTATTTAACGGAATTTCATTTAAAGCTTTTTCAAGTTCTACTCTATTTAATAATTTACTCATCATCTTATTTACATTTCTATACACTCAATACAATTTTCAGAAATGTTACTCTCTGTTTTCCACTCGTCAATTCCAATGCAACGATTTTCACATGTTTCTTTCTCGTTACAGTAAATACAACATTTCGCACATTTACTATTTTCTGGAACTGATATATCAATTAAGCATCTAAGCATTTTTACTACCTCTCTATTTAAAATTATCTTTTCATCTGTCAAAACACTTCTGTAAAGTAAAATCTATTCCATCTTTTAAACATAAAGGAAATGAACTATAATTATCTGTTATCCCCCAGCAATTATAATATTCTCCATCTTCATCTATAAAGGCATCTATATCACTTTCAATATCTTCAATTGTTGGAATATTTGTATCTTCCGCTTTATCTAATTCGGCATCTAATATTTCTTTCTTTTTTGCATTACATTCTTTAATAAAATGTTTTACTACTTCTTTACCATGTTTTGTTAATTTATACATATTGTGTTTCCTCCCGATAAAATCATTATTCTCTTTACTTGAATAAATCGTTTTTATCATGCCCCTTTAATGAAATATTGTATGGTAGGAGTTTTCACTCCCACCATATCTTTTTATGAAGTTCTCATAACTCCACCAATTTTAGGAAGAATCCCGATTGTTCCAAGTTCACTGCACCTATCATCATCTGTATTCATAACATAGGCATAAGAAATATTATGTTTCATCAGTTCTCTGTCCATTTCCCACTCTTCCTCATATTTACTAACATACAAAAACGAATAGCAATGTCCAAATTCAAACTGATTTTCAATCACATGATAAACAATATTTCCCGTTTCTTCTTCCCACTCCTTTACTAATTGTTTCTCTTCCTCTGTCAACCAGTAAAGAATACCAAACGCAAAAGATTTATTAAGTTTATCTTCTTTTTCAAATTCACAAATTACATTTTCATGCAATTTCAAACTCTTCATTCTCCATAATGCTTCTTTTTTCATTTTTTCTTTGATTTCCATATCATTTCCTCACTTTCTGATTTAGAATATATATTTTCTTTACAATATTATTGTATCACCTTTGCCCTATTTTGTCAAGAAATATATTGCGTTTAATCAAGAATTTTTTCCTATTTTTATTTCACAACAAAAAATATAGCCTACAATAAAGCAAAAAACACGCTCCGAAACTGTGAGCGTGTTTTTAATCTTTTAATCAATATTAAATAATTCATCAAATTTAATTTTAATATGCGGGAAATGGACAATAGAAAGTCTATCCTTATTTTCATCTGTAATTGTATCAAAAAGATAATATTGCGGTTTTCCGTTGTCGTCATAATCCAGTGTATAAATTTCAACCTGTCGTTTTCTCCAATCTACAATCCAGTATTCATCAACTTCTTGCTGTCTATACAATTCCTTTTTCTCTGTACGGTCATATTTTTCTGTTGACGGAGAAAGTACCTCTAACACAAATCTAGGAATATCAAAAAACGAATTACCTTTTTTAGCACGAACACGGCAGTTTATAGAAGCATCTGGAATTACAATTTTTTCTTTTTCTTCTACTTTCCATTTATACTGTACATTATCTGGATAAACACGGCAAATATTGCCTTTCAACTGACTATATACAATCGCAACAAAATTAGTAATAACTTCTGAATGTTCAATGTATGCTCCGGACATATCTGTAATTATTGTATTACTCATAAAATCCACCTCTTTCAGTTGGTATTTTAAAACGAACAATATTTTTTTTCTTCTCTCGTTCTTCCATTATTTGCGAATGTACGTTTTCCATTCCATTCAATATCATAATTTTCCCCTCCAAACATTTTTCTATTATTATATTCTCCTTTTTTACTTAAAACAATCTCATACCCTAAAAATTATCGCACAAATTGATACTAACCCAACGTTTCGCACTTGCAAGAGATTTACAAGTTTTTAGCACTGTAAATCCAGAACCTCTATCGATTTCAATATCAAATATGTTCTCTCCGTTTTCTGTTATCCAAACATATTTCCCGTATTTTGGATGATTTATTTCTTTGCTCCAACCAGTCGGCTCTCCTGTTTCTTCATCCACCATTTCTGAAATAATATTCCATTTTTCTTTCATTTCCATATTGTTTCCTCACTTTCTAATTTAGAATGTATATCTTCTTTACAATATTATAATACCATATAACTCATATTTTGTCAAGAAATATATTGCATTTATTTTTTTAAATTTCCCCTTTGAAATCCGCTACCCAATGGGATAAAATCTGCTTCCGGTGCGGGGCGGTGGGGATGCAAGGGCTACAAGATAGCCCTGCGTAACTTCTGATTTTGAATATGTAGTGCAGACGGTTTTGGCTTTTACAATGACTGTTCGCATACGAATATCCTCACTGGTGAGGAATCTCTTCCGTATGCGGTAGCATCCCTCAAAAAGCCAAAATCCAGATTGTCAAGAATGGCGGTCTACCGCCAAAGGTGGAGATTTTTCGCAGAAAAATACTACCTGTGTCTTGACAATCTGGAAGTCGGAACGGACGGGATGCCCCTGTGACGCTCTCAGCCTTGATTCTGGCTGTTTTTATTTCACTTGATACTTTTTATCCATAACAGCAAAAAACACGCTCTACGGGGTTGTGAGCGTGTTTCTAATGTCATCTTATTATTCCTTTATTTCTTCACATTCAAACGAAAACAAATTTTCATCACATTCTGGACAGTAATAAGGATATTCTTTTTTTAATTCACTATCCGTTTCTTCTTTCACTTTCGCACCACAGCGTTTACAAACAATTTTCACATTCAATCTCCTACCTTTCGTATAAAACTTTTCTCGCATATGTAATCTTACTGATATTCTTGCAACGAATGGTTCTTCCGCTTTCAGCCCATAGAGAACTTTCCGCATCTAACACTTCAAGAATCTGTTCTCCATTTTTCGTTGTATCAAAATCGTATTCTGAAAAATAATCAGATTCCATCAACATGCGTTGAAGTCTATGAATAGGGATTTTCCCTGTAGCCTTTTTCCCATTTAATTCAAACTCTACAGTAAGCATTTTCGCTTCTACATTTCTGATTACATCAGCAATCTTTAACTCATAAGGTTCTACACCCTCTTGATTTTTAACAAATTTTTGAAGTTGCACATCATATGCTTTTTGCTTCAACCAAAACTCTTTATCCTTATTTAATCTTTGTTTTGCTTCGGCTTCTAAATCCACCATTCCACATAATGAATCTGCAATTTCCTGTGCGGTGAACATTGCTTCTATTTTTCGTGGTTTTACGCTTGGATTCTTTGAAAGAAGAATCTGCCTTGCTTCTTTTTTACATCCAACCATATCTTCTTTCATTGCAATTTCACATACATTTAATGCTCTGTAAAATTCTTCAAAAATTATTGAATTGATATACTCATTTTTCTTTTTTACAAACTCTGAAAATAGCATGACATCTGTTGGTAAATTTGTTTCTCCATGATACAAATCAAATAGATATTTATTTGTAAGATACACTTTCCCACCACTTTTGATTGCAACCAGTTCCGCTTTTTCTTCTATGTCACTGTAACAAGAATTTGAATGATAAGAATTTTTCGCATAAACATATTGTGCATTACCAACTTTACATGGAATAAAAAAATAATACTCTTTATAATTGTCTTTTTCAAATTCTATTAAAAAACTTTCTTCTGTACAAAAAATCTGTTCTGCAAATTTATCAATCAGTCTTTCCTTGGTTCTCATATTTAACCTCTTTCTCCCTGTAGCCGATAGGTCAGCTTCATTTTATTCTAATAACCAAATAACATCCATTTCGCAAGTAGGCTAGAAAAAATAACTCCCATCCATACTCCAACTCTTACCGAATCCCACATTGTCATTCCTTTTCGCTTTCCCTTATCAGATACATGCTTTTCTTCCAATTCTAACTTTGTGTGCTTCACATTGATTACCTGTAATTGTCCAAATTCTTTCATAATCACGAACCTCACTTTCCATCTTTTAGATTTAAATATAACTTTTCTTTACAATAATATAGTACCATATTATTCCTATTTTGTCAAGAAATATATTGCATTTAATCAAGAATTTCCCCTGTTTTTCTTTCGCAGTAAAAGAAAATTACTCCGTGATGGCAAGTTGTTCCTGTGACGCTCCTATTGCGATTCTGGCGGTTTTTTCGCTTCACTTGATACCTTTTGTCAACAACGGCAAAAAACACGCTCTACAAGGCTGTGAGCGTGTTTTCTAATCATTTTCAATTATTCTTATACTTTTCCAGTATACTTTCATTTTCCAAAGCAATCATTTCCAATGCCTGTAATATAACATCACGTCCATTTTGTTTTAAAAACTCTAAATCTCTTGCTATACAGTCAATTTCTTCATTTGCCGATTCCAATGCGTCAGCATAGTCCATATCTAATGACATATAAAATAAAATTTTTGCAATTTTCTGCGTGTCCATATTATTTTTTCCTCTTTCTTTTCTTCCGTAATCAATGGCACTTTCAATATCTAAAAATTCTTTTGTCATTAAATAGTGCCACTGATTAAAGATTGTTTTTTTCTACTCCTTTATCTCTTCAACTTCTACACCGTACACGCTTTTAATTTCCGTCCAGTTATCGAGGTCTAACAGTTCTTCGATATGATGTTCAAGACGCTTTAATTCATCCAGAGAATCTGCATCAATAGTTAAGTTCATTGTTAATTTGATTTCTTTTATTTTTTTCATTTTTGTTTTTTTCATAGTTTTTCTCTCTTTCTCTAAGACTTGAAACGTATCTTTTTCTTACAATAATATAATATCATATACTGCCTATTTTGTCAAGAAATATATTGCATTTATTTTTTTAAATTTCCCCTTTGCAATCCGCTCCCCAGTGGGATAAAATCTGCTTCCGGAGCGGGGCGGTGGGGGCTGACAAGAC
>ERZ791719.439-NODE-439-length-20545-cov-3.80195_pt1 | contig 20545 bp, 10 predicted proteins | sample MGYA00510338_ERZ791719 | MGnify/ENA primary metagenome ERZ791719 (study PRJEB30046, sample SAMN00715131) | human gut metagenome | study: EMG produced TPA metagenomics assembly of the A metagenome-wide association study of gut microbiota in type 2... | reverse complement strand
AATGCCCTGGCGCAAGCATCCGTCCGTTTGGGAGTGGATATTGAACTGCAGGACAACCACAAGCTGTACATCCATGCCTCCGAATGGATAGGCACCCCCTATCGCGCAGGTGGCGACAGCAAACGTGGAACGGACTGCTCCGGACTGGTATCGCAACTGTATAAGAAAGTTTACCACACCCGTCTGTCGAGAAGCACAGACGGGCAACTGAAAGAGAGCAGTAAAATCTCCCGCCGCAACTTGCGTGAGGGAGATTTGGTGTTCTTCACCAGCCGTGCTTCCCGCAAAAAAGTGGCACACGTAGGCATCTACCTCAAGGACGGCAAGTTTATACATGCCAGCACCAGCCAGGGAGTCATAGTCAGCAACCTCCGGGAAAAATATTACACCCAACACTGGCTCTGCGGAGGAAGAATAAAATAATACTAATTTTTCCCTTCTTGTGATTTTCTTTACTCTGTCCCGACTGATAGTCCAGAAACTATTAAAAGAAGAAAACAATGAAGAAACTTTTAGGCATCCTCTTATTCATCAGCATTGCGCTGAGCGCCAATGCACAACTTTTATGGAAAGTATCCGGTAAAGGATTAGAGAAACCATCCTATATTTTCGGTACTTATCACCTCTCTCCACTCAGTATAAAGGACAGCATTGCCGCCATGCCGCAGGCCATGAGCGAAACCGCCCAAGTCTACGGGGAAGTTGTGATGAGCGAAATGGCGACTCCCGCCTTCATGCAAAGCATGCAACAGCAGATGATGATGCCCAAAGACACCACGCTGCAAAGCCTCTTTACTCCCGAACAATACGAAGAAGTAGGCAAAGCCATCAAGGAAAACATGATGGTGGACATTGCCATGCTGGCACAACTGAAACCGGCTGCCATCAACCAGCAGCTTGTCGTCCTGCTCTACATGAAACACACTCCGGGCTTCAACCCGCAAGAACAGCTTGACACTTACTTCCAGCAGCAGGCCGCACAGCAAGGCAAGAAAATTGGCGGTCTGGAAACAGCCCAGTCACAAATAGACATTCTGTTCAACAGCCAGACGCTGCAACGCCAGGCAAGCCTCCTCTACTGCGCCATCAGCGACATTGAGAAAGGTATCGACCAAAGCAAACGCCTGATTACCGCTTATGAAAAGCAAGACCTGGACGCCATGTTGCAACTGATGGAAGAGCGCGACGGCAATTCATGCGACCCGCTGCCCGGTGAGATGGAAGCCATGCTGGATAACCGCAACAAGGCATGGGTTGAAAAGATGCCTGCCATCATGACGGAAGCCCCCACCCTTTTCGTAGTCGGTGCCGGACACCTGCCCGGAGACAATGGAGTGTTGAACCTTCTGAAACAACAAGGATATACCATAGAAGCCATGAAATAAATCCTCTAACAATTCTCTCTAACAACAACTTTTAATGGCAGACTATACAAAGCGTGACGGTCAAATACCATCACGCTTTGTTTGCATATACACTTTATTGTCCTCATCATACCGTACATCCCGAAAAATATACTACTTTTGCACCAAAGTCTTGGCTGTTATAGTGATAACGTCACTTTTGACTCGATTCGATAAGAACGCAAGAAGCGAAAGTTATTATCCCTGCTATTCGGAATCTGGAAAATTCTCTTAAACACCGCAGGATAATAGCAACAGTTTCTTCACGTCTATGTTATTATATACTTAGGCGTGGGGGCTGTTGTCTATTAACGGTGTGGGCATTTTCCAGAGCCTCGAATGCAGATAGACAATAACAGTCCTCGCGCTTTTTATATAATAACCTTCGTCAACGGGGACAGACGAAATGAAAGATACCGCGTATGCATCTTACATTATTTGGAGAAATACAGTTATTTCTGTTGATTGCCGCTACATCTGCAAGCTTTCTATACTGGATAAATTATAAATACAAAAGTCTGAACAGGCAGATTATCCGGGCAATAGACATTCCGGTATATCTGCTGAACAGACAAGGTTTTGTCGTAAAACTGCTCAATACACCTACCGAAAAGGCGAACAGACTTCCGTTCCAAAACCTGGGAACTCTCAACATCAAAGATTTGGTGACAGACACCGATGAATGCCGGAAATACATGACGTCGCTGTTACGCGTACTGAATACCCGCACTTCGGACAGCCTGACCCTAAAGATAAGAATAGAAAGTGGTGAGAAACTATATATCGCAGTGCGCATGGTCTACCTCAACAGAAATTATGTCATAGCCTTCATACGCGACATTACGGAAGATGAAGTCCAACGCCGGGAAAACGAAAAATACCGTTTCTTCCTTGAAAGTATTCTGGAGAACCTCCCCATCGCCACTACAGTAAAAGATAAAAACGATGAAGGACGCTACCTGATATGGAACAAAAAAGCGGCAGAGATGATGGAAGTCCCCGCTGAGGATATTGTGGGACACTATGAAGAGGAGTTCAAACCCCTAATGCAAGATAATTTCATCCAAGAGACAGACAAAGAAGTTGAAGAGTCGGAAATTCCCCAGTCCTACATCAAACACTTTGTCAATCCCAAAGGCAGAGAGTATATTCTGTCGTTTCACAAAACGCTGGTGTCCTACAACAAAGGAAAAGAGAGGTGGATTGTCAGTTCTGCACTGGACATCACCGAACTGCTGGCAGCCAAAGAGAAAGCAGAAGAAGCCAACCGCCTGAAATCGGCTTTTCTCGCCAACATGAGCCACGAGATACGTACTCCGCTAAACGCCATCGTCGGATTCTCCTCCATACTTTCCGATTATATACAAGACGAAGATACAAAGGAATACATACATATCATCGAAGAAAACACCCAACTGCTGCTGCAACTGATTAATGATATTCTCGACCTGTCACGCATCGAAGCTGGCATTCTCGAATTCACAGAAGGAGATATGGATGTAAACAAGACGCTTGATGAAATGCAGACGATGGCAAAACTGAAACTTCCGTCCGAAGTCAGTATACGTCTCCTGCCCGGTGCGGATTACTGTATTATTCACACAGTCCCCAAACGGGTAAGACAAGTACTGAACAACTATCTGTCAAACGCCCTCAAGCATACGGAAGAAGGTTTCATCGACATTGGTTATCACCTGCCGCAAGAAGACAGGATTCGCTTCTTTGTCCGTGATACCGGTTGCGGCATTCCTCCTGAAAAGCAAAAGGATGTATTCGAACGCTTTGTCAAGCTAAACAGTTTTAAACAAGGCACGGGTCTCGGACTCTCCATCTGCACCATGATTGCCGAGAAAATGAACGGAAAAGTGGGCGTCAGCTCTATTCCGGGGAAAGGTTCCGAATTCTGGTTCGAAATACCCTATCAACCTACCGGAAGCCAACCTGCATAAAAAAGCCCGCCACTGACATGAACTCTGTCAACGACGGGCAACCTAAACCATCACCGATGCTATCCTGACTCACAATACCTATCGAAGACTAAATCGCAGTTTTCCACTCTGCACCAGTTCTTCATGAGTGATACGATATCGGGACAGTTTTTTTCCTCCTAGTTCCATTTCACGGATATAAAGCGACTCTGCCGACGGGCGTTCCGTCTCTATCACCAGTTGGTCGCGTCCCCAATACTTAGGGTCGAGCTTTATGGTCACCTTATCAAATACCGGAGTAGACAGCGTATAAGCCGGTTCTCCGGGACAATCCGGATAAAAGCCCATCATATTGAAGATAGCCCAAGCAGACATCGTTCCGGTATCATCATTGCCGGGAATTCCGTCGGGGGCATTCTTGAAATACTTCTGCAAAAGGCGGTGCAGCTCTTTCTGCGTGCGCCACTCCTCACCCTTGAAATAAGAAAAAAGATGGGCGTATGCAATGTCCGGTTCGTTGGCAGGGTCGTACAGTCCTTCGTCGAACACACGCTGAAGCTTGTCTACGAACGGCTTCTTTCCACCCATGAGCCGGGCAAGCCCTTTCACATCGTGGGGAACATAGAAAGTATAGTTCCAGGCACAACCTTCGTGAAATCCGGGGTTCGGCTCAAAGTTCTCTCCCTGCCTCGGGTCGAAAAAAGCATAGAATTCACCGTTAGGCAGGATAGGACGGAAAGTACCGTACTCCTTACAGTAATAATGCTTGTAGCCCAGCGAACGTTCGTGGAACAGACGGGCATCCTCCTTCTTGCCAAGCGCAGCGGCTATGCGCGACAAAGCATTGTCGGCAATATAGTATTCCAGGGCATGTGAAACGGAATTGTCATACTGCTCCCGCAGGGGCACATATCCCAATGACACGTAGTCGTCATTGTCCGGTCGGAGCAGATTCTCCGCTCCCGGCAGGGTGGCTCCCTTGCGCATGGCTTCGTAGGCCAGTTCTATATCAAAGTCGCGCAGACCTTTCAGCCAGGTGTCGACGATGACGGGAATGGAAGGGTCACCTTCCATGGTCAGCGTCTCACGTCCGTAGAGTTCCCATTTGGGAAGCCAGCCGTGTTCGCGGTACATGTCGAGCATGGAGCGCACCATCTGCAATTGCCGTTCGGGATATACCAGCGTAAGAAGCTGGTGCACATTGCGGTAAGTGTCCCACAAAGAAAAGACGGTATAACGGTCGCCTTGGGTAGTCAAAATCTTATCACTCTCCATAGCGGGATATTCCCCGTTCACATCCTGCAGGATATTGGGATGTATCAGCGTATGATAGAGTGCCGTATAAAAAACGGTTTTCTGTTCCTCCGTACCTCCTTCTACAAGGATGCGCGAAAGGTCATCGTTCCAGCGGCGACGAGCTTCTTCCAGCACTTGACCGAAGTTCTTTCCCTGCTGCTCGGTATCCAGATTGAGGCGGGCATTCTCCATGCTCACAAAAGAGACTCCCATCTGGACTTCCACCTGCTCGCCTTCTTCGGTATCGAATGTAAGATAGGCGCCGATATCATCTCCCGCCAGTTCCTTCTGGTAGCGGGTGTAAAGTTTGTAGCGTCCGTTATCGGGGTCCCATTCGGCCTCTACACCAGTCATGGGGCGCTGCTTCTTCCAGTAGCCCGAAGCGGCGGGCTGCTTGTTGACACGCATCACAAAGTAGATGGGAAAAACGGCTTGTGGGTTGTAGCAGAAAGTACCCAGCAGCTTCATACCTTCAAACTCGCATTTACCCGTCTGGCGCAGAAAAGCTCCCGATTCATTGGTCAGGCCTTCGCCCAGGTTCAGCAGCACATGGCTCTGCCCGGCAGGAAAGGTGAAACGCGCCACACCCGTGCGAGGAGTTGCCGTCACTTCCGTCTTCACATTGTAGCGGGTCAAGAAGTTGCTGTAATATCCGGGGGATGCCTGCTCGTCCTTATAGCGGCTTCCATATTCCTTATAATCTACGGACAGCTCTCCCGTAGTGGGCATCAGCAGCAGAGAACCCAATTCCGGACAGCCCACACCGCTCAAATTGACATGCGAGTATCCGGTGAAGAAACAATTGTGATACTCATAGGGAGTAGACCACCAGCGGGCATCTTTATCGTATTTGTTGTCCTCCGAACCCATCACGTTGAAGGGCACTACGGACATCATTCCATTGGGACAGACGGCTCCCGGATTCGTGGTACCGAAGTTGGTGGTACCGACAAAAGGATTCACATAGTCCGCAGGATGCTTCTCCGCAGCCATAGATGCCGTGAGCATTCCAAAGGAGATGATACAGAAAGTAATCAGTCGTTTCATAATATAGTAAGGATTTGTTCTTTATTAGTTAGTGAGCACGCTACCCATGCCGGTGTCATTGCATGCACTCTGCAAAGTTATTGCAAACGGTCTGCAGTGACGCTGCATCAGCTTTGCAGTGGCGCTGCAACGGCTTTGCAGTAGCACTGCAAAAAGCATGCAGTATCTTTGCAGTGATATTACACTAAGTATAAGGCAGTTACGGCAGGCGCTTTTCAGCAATACCGAGCGCCTGCCAACTGCTTGGTACTTACAAAATACTTGTGCGCTTCGTGAACTCCAGAATCTCGCGGATATACCCAAAGGCAAGCCCCACTACCGTATCGGCTGCACCGTAGTATACAGCTACACGTTCTCCATCTTGCAACGCTGCGCAAGGGAACACCACGTTGGGAACATCACCTTGCAACTCATAAGGAGCAGCAGGCGCAAGCAGATACTCACGGGTGCGGTAGAGCAACTTGGCAGGATTGTCCTTATCCAGAATAGCTGCTCCCATGGAGTAACGGAAACCGTTACAAGTGGTTATCACGCCATGATAGAACATCAGCCAACCCTCGTCCGTGAGGAACGGTACCGAACCTGCCCCTATCTTGGTACACTGCCAGGCACTTTCGGGGAAAGGCGTAGGAGCCATCACATGGCGGTGTTCGCCCCAGAATTTCATGTCAGGGCTGAAGCTAATGTAGATGTCGCCAAAAGGAGTATGTCCGCTATCGCTGGGACGGCTCAAGAGCGCATATTTGCCATCGAACTTCTGAGGCAACAACACACCGTTGCGGTTGAAAGGCAAGAAAGCATTCTCGCACTGGAAGAACTCCTTGAAATCGAAAGTATAGCCGATGCCGATGGTGGGGCCGTAGTAGCCGTTGCACCACGTAATCCAGTAGCGGTCCTCAATCCATGTCACGCGCGGATCGTATTTATATTCGGACTCTATCATGTCCGTATTCCCGGCCTTGAACTTGATTGGCTCATGCTCTATTTCCCAGTGGATGCCGTCCTTGCTGAAACCGGCAAAGATATTCATCTGCACCGCCCGGTTGTCACAACGGAACACACCGGCATAACCATCCTTAAACGGAACCACCGCACTGTTGAAAATGCTGTTCGACGACGGAATATGGTAGCGGTCTATTACGGGATTCTCCGAATAACGCCACATTACATCCTTACAGCCTGCCGGCCGTTCTTCCCAAGGCATTGTGATTTTGTTGCTCATAATTGCTCTATATTATTAATTGGTTATTGTTGTTTCTTCTCATCGGCATACGTAAATGGTATGAAGTACGTAATGAGGAACGCCGGAATGGTGGCAAACAGCGTGAAGGTAAAGAACGCCTCGTACCCCAACCAGTCGCTGACAAAACCGCTGATTGTGCCCGGCAACATCACACCCAGATTCATGATGCCCGAAGCAAAGGCATAATGTGCCATCTGGTGCTTTCCCGGCGCCACCTGCTGCATCATGAACAAAGTCAGTCCCACAAAACCAAAACCATAACCGAAGTACTCGAGCACGATGGCACTACCTATCAGCAACCCGCTTTCCGGCTGGTACATGGCAAGCAGGGTATACGCTACAAAAGGCAGATTGAAGATGCAGCACAGAGAGAACAGCGTCCGCCGCAATCCCCGGTGCGAAATGTAATAGCCTGCCAACAGTGACCCCAGCACAAAGGCTGCCGCCCCATAAGTGCCGTAGTACAAACCTATCTGCTGCTCATTCAGTCCCAAGCCACCTGCCGAACGCTCCGCCTTCAAGAAAAGAGGGACAATCTTCATGACAAAACCCTCGGCAAGGCGATAAAGGATAATGAACGCTATATAGTACCAGATGTGCTTCTTCAAGAAGAAATCCTTGATTACCGCCACCAACTGCTCCCACGTCTCTCTTGCCGACTTGGCGCCGGATGCGGCCGCACCGCCCGATGGCAGCATGCGCATGTGGTAGAAGCCAAGCAGCAGCATCACCGCCGCCAATATCAGCATCACCGTCATCCATGCATGCCGGGTAGCCTCGTGGCGGACTGCCTCTGTGCACCCCCCCACCCCACCAAACCCTACCAGCAAGGCACCTGCCAGCCAGACCAACCCGCCGGACGCCACAATCTTCGCTATATTGTAGAAGGCTCCCTGCCAACCGATATACTTGGCCTGGTCCTGCTTGTTCAGTTCCGACATGTAGACACCATCCATAGCCACATCGTGCGTGGCTCCGCTGAAAGCAATCACTGCCAGCAGCGCAATGCATATCGCAAAAAAGAACGGTAACTGCAACGCCAAAGCCACCAGAGCAAAACCTGCTCCGGTAACCATCTGCGTCAGTACCACGAAAAACTTCTTCGTCTTGAACATTTCAAGGAACGGACTCCAAAGGAACTTCAGCGTCCAGGGCATCATGATGAGCGACGTCCACAGAGCAATCTGCGCGTCACCGATACCCATCCCCTTGAACATCAGCACAGAAACCATGTTCAGCACCACGAACGGCAATCCCATGGCGAAATATACGGTGGGGACCCACGATATAGGATTATGATTTTTTCGGCTCATCCCTTCTGTATATTATCTGTGTCACTTCAACGGTTCACTGCCCATAGTCAGCTCCAGCGTACCGCCGTCCACTATATCCTGATGCGTGAAGAATGGAGTCTCCAACTTATTGCCGTTCAGCACAATGCTCCGCACATACTTGTTGTCGCGGCTGTTGTTGTGGGCTATCACCTTGAACGACTTGCCGTCTTTCAGATGAACGGTCGCCTCGTTGAATAGCGGGCGTCCGATGGAATATACCGGCTTGCCGGGGCATACCTGATAGAAGCCCATCGCATTCAGAATGTACCATGCAGACATCTGTCCGCAGTCTTCATTGCCCGAAAGTCCGTCGGGGTTGTTGAAGTAAAGCGTATGCAGCACCTCATCCACAATCTCCTGCGTACGCCAGGGCTGGCCTACGTAGTTGTAGAGATGGGCAATGTGATGGCTTGGCTCATTGCCGTGGGCATACTGACCTATCAGACCGGAAATATCCACCGAGGTCGATTCACCTTCCAGCTTGGAATCGGCCGTGAACAGAGAATCCAACTTGCCGATGAAGGCGTCACGTCCTCCCATCAGTTCTACCAATCCGTCCACATCGTGGGGAACGAACCAAGTCCACTGCCATGCCGTACCTTCGCAATAGTCATCGTTACGGTGATTGGAAGCGCGGGGGTTGAAAGGCGTACGCCAGTTGCCCTCACTGTCCAGTCCGCGCATGAAGCGGGTACTCGGATCGAAATAAACTTTATATCCCTCGGCAAAGGCCGCATACTTATCGCGGTTGGCTTCGTCGTCCAAGGCACCTGCCAGTACGGAGATGCACCAGTCATCGTAAGCATATTCCAGTGCTTTTGCCACGGACTCATTGTCCTTATCGCAAGGCACGTAGCCAATCTTGTTCTTCCAGTACTTGGCCTGCGGCATCAGATGCGGCACAACCAAAGGATGGGTGATAATACCCGTCGTATCGTATTCTGCCGTACGGAGGCAAGCCTTGTAAGCCTCCTGCACGTCGAAGTTACGGTATCCCTTTACATAAGAATCCGCTATGAGGGAGGCTGCATGATAACCAATCATGGTACCCGTATAGTTTCCGGCCAGTTCCCACATAGGCAGGACGCCGCCCTCGCGGGACTTCTGGATGAGCGAACGGATGAAAGCCTCGTTCAGTTCAGGATCAATAATCGTCATCAGCGGATGATAGGCACGGAAAGTGTCCCATAAAGAGAAAATGGTGTAGATAGGCTCGTCCACCCTGCCTTGATGGGGCTTCAAGTCCATACCAAAGTAACGTCCGTCAGCATCGGTAAACAAGTTGGGCTGCATACCCGTGTGGTAAAGTGCCGTGTAGAACATGGTACGCTGGTCGTTGTCCTTCGTATCGATGTCAATCTTGGAAAGATAAGTGTTCCACTGCTGGCGGGCAGCACGGCGCACACCGTCAAAATCCCATCCGGAGATTTCGGCTTCCACATTCTTGCGGGCACCGTCCATATCCACGGCAGACACACCTACCTTTACCAATACCTCCTCATTGGGCTCCGTCTGGAATTGCAGTAAAGCTTTAGCTGTAGGCAGAAGCGGACCGCCTTCGTCCAATGCCATGGAGTCCGTGACCAGCGTATAGGTAAATGGTTTGGAGAATTTAGCGTAGAAGTTGATATACTGGTCGAAAGCCCAATATACAGTCTTCTTGCGTCCACGGATTTCAGTATCGCTGATTACTTCCAGCTCCATCTGTTCATTCTTCTGGCGCTGGATACTGTAATCCAGGTCGAGGATAAAACCTGCATCTTCCGCTTTCGGGAAGGTATAGCGATGAATCGCCGCACGTTTGGTAGAGGTCAGTTCGGCTTTCACCCCGTAGCGGTCCAAAAATACGGAATAATATCCCGGTTCGGCTGTTTCATTCTCGTGGGAAAAGGCAGAGGCGTACGCCATCTGCTGGCTCTTCGAGCCCATGGAGTGGTAATCCTGCCGACCTACAGTGGGCATCAGCAGCACATCCCCGTAATCGGCACAACCCGTACCGCTGACGTGGGTATGTGAAAATCCGTTGATAGTAGTATCTGCATAGTAATATCCGGAGCAGGCATCCCACTCGTAGATACGCGTGTCGGGGCTGGGCTGAATCATCCCGTTGGGAACTACCGCTCCGGGATAGGTATGCCCATGTCCACCCGTACCGATGAACGGATTGACGTAAGACACATAGTCCGGTGCCGTCTGGGTACAGCTGCAAACCGCCCCCAGCAGAAAAAGTCCACCCAACAGTATGGAACTAGATTTCATGTTTTTCTTCATATTGTTTATTGTATAAGTAGGTGTATAGCTTCATAATAGAATCTTGTTATATGAGAATGCTTGAGGAGGGCCGCCCTATTACTTTGAGCAAAGCCCTCCTTTGTTTCATGTATGAAAAGGTTCAAGCATCCGTTTTCCGAAACCTCAGTTTACGGAAAACACGGCATCAGCGTACCTTCTTCATCGTATAGTTCTCACTCACGAAGTAAGGAACATCGGGGAAGATGTCGGTCTCAATCTCACCGCCTACATACTTATAGGGATTGATAGCCCATCTGTTGCCCAAGCCATAGATATGCATATCACCGTTAGGAGCAATAGCACCATCCATATAGTAATCATCACAGTTAGGATATGCTTTCCACTGGAAATTCTTGCTGTAAGTACCGAAATGCATCTTGTAGGTAGCAGGGTCTTCAGCATCGCCCTCATGAATGGTTTGCGGATAGATGAGCAGTGCACCGTTATAGTAATCGCAATGCATCGGATACTTACCGGTGATTTCGGGGAAAGTACCCCAGTTGTAAACCACATATCCGGTACCTTCTTCATCCTTCTCTATAATTACATTCTTCTCAAACTCCTGACTGCCTTTCCAATCCCACCAGCGAGGATTGCCTTCTTCATCCACATAGGTAAAGAGAGAGTTACTGGAAGTTACTTTCCACTCGCCGACCAAATCTTCATAACCCAACATTTTGCCCTGATAAGCTTCACCGATACGGCTCCAGTACTTGCCGCTCCACTCCACTTCATCATCAAAAAGTACTTTACTTATTTCCGAAAGCAACGTATAATACTGATACACCAGCGGTTTGGGATTGTAGAACATCTGAATGCCATAACCTTCATCTTTCACTTTCTGGAATTTGCTCTTGTCAAATCCACTCCAACCTCCGTTCAACTCATCATTAATCTTCCAAGGCAGCGGAGCATACTTGGATTTGGGCAGGTTCTCAAAATGAGACTCTTCACGGCCAAAGGCTCCCTCGGGATTCTGATTCTGGTAGTAACCGTAGGTCATATAGTCCACAATGTCACCTACCTTCATACCCTCTACCTCACCGTCTGGAGAGTCGAGCGAACCATATTCATACACACCAATCAACTTGTTGCCAAATACCTGGCGGCACTCATAAACCAAACGCGCGAAGTTGGCACGTGAGCGTGTTTCGAAGCCGGGACCGGGATTGGAGTTGTTGTAGTTGGTGTACTCATCATCAAAGTCGATGCCATCCAAACCATAAATATCCAAGTAGGCTTTCAGTTCCTTGGCAAAGTCTTTGGCAGCAGCTTCCGAAAGGTTACCCATACCAGCCTCGTCATGGTTGCCAAGAATAGTCATAGCCACCTTAATGCCCTTAGCCTGCAAAGGACGGATGAACTTATCCGCATTTCTCAGCAAGAAGGAAACCTGGTCATTGCAGAAAACATGTACGCGACCGGTCTTGCTATCCACATTGATGTTGGCAGCAAAAATGCTGACTACATCAAAGAAAGGCTTTCCGTTGCTCTTCATGGTATATTCACCCATATTCAAGATGTTCTCGTCATTTACTTCCACAAAGCAATGTGTAAGTATATCACCCTTACTGATACTCTCAGGAATAGCAGCCAAAGGCTTTACCAAGTAAATATATTCCTGATTGTTTGTAGAAACTTCCACACCGTTATTGGCAGATGCAGAAACGGCAACAGCATAAGTCTGTCCGATTGTGCCTCCGGCATTGATATTCAGTTCCACAGAAGCCGACTTCTGTTCGCCCGCCTTGATAGTGGCAGTTCCACCGTTCGCCAGGCTCAGCTTATCGGCGGGATACATTTTATAGCTTGTTCCATTCTTCTTATTGTAAGCCTCCAAAACGTCTTCGTCCACTTTGAAGGTCACCGTAACATCCTGCTCTGCAGCTTTGCTCAGTTCAAAATAGAGATGTCCGGTAGCAACCTTGTCGCCAAAAACAGAAATCGGAGTAAGTTCACGTGCACCGGCGGCAGACTTTACATAGCCATACACGCCATCCACAGTATCCAGCTTGTCACTGTTGCCGGTGTTGATGACAACATCATCTTCACAACCGGTGAAGCATATTCCTGCACATGCAAAAGCCATTGCCAGCAAGCCTGATTTTACATGATTCATATATTTCATAATCAATATCTTTTTATTTGAATTAAGGTATAACTAAATTATTTAGCGGGCAGTTCCACAGCAGTCCAAGTCAATGATTCCACTGCAGTAGCATTGTTCTCATTTCCGCTATAATCGTGAATGGCAGTACCGGCGCCCTCATCGAACTTCCAGTAAGAAACCAGTCCGTCAGCATCCGGCTCTACCTGGTAGAAGTGGTCCTTTGCATTGATTTCTGCTGATGTCAACACCTTGTTCCAGATACGCACCTCTGAGATATTACCTTCCAACCAACGGTCACGATTGTATGAATGGCCAATCCAGAATCCGTTACCTTCATCGGTCATGGTCTGGCCCCAGTTCACGACTCCGCAGTCCAAAGTAGTCTCCAGCATATTCTTACCATTGATGTAGATTATAACTGTTTTTGCATCCGCATCGTAGGTCACAGCGATATGTGTCCATTCGTTTGTCGGAATAACCAGACTCTCATCGGTCACATTGCCGCTACTTGTAGCCACCTGCAACTGGTTTTGAGGAATTCCGGCATCACCGATGCGGAGCAGGAACTTACCTTCGATACCCATAATGGAAGTCAGCATCTTGTCAAACTTGCTTACACGAATCAACGCTTCTGCCGTCAGCTTATTCATATTATTGGCTACATCTGGATTGGTCCAAGTTACGTAAACCAGATTCTTGGTAATATCAGGAACCGTATTAATCAATGCGGCACCCTTCAGCACGTAGTACATGGTACCGGAGCTCTTCAAGACTCCGATGCTTGCCTGGTCTACCGTAACCGGCAATACATATACCTTCTCACGGTCCAGCTCCGTCAAGTTCTTGAAGCTGACAGTGATGTCGTCTGAAATGACAGCACCGGCCAAAATGGTAGCCTGCGGAGTTTCTACCGTATAATAGTTTTCCGGCAGAGCCTCGGCTGTGTCATAATAGGTAGCGTTATAAGTAGCTACCAGTGAAGGGTCCGCCTTCAAGGCAATAGTTATATCCTGCGATTCAGGACGGGCCATTGAAATCCGGAATGAACCTTCCGTATCGGAAACAGTGTTTTTCAACAACACAGTACTGGTCATCGCCGAGCCGTTGATATACACCTGATTATCGAAATTCTCAACGTCATTATCATTACAAGCAGCAAATACACCTGCCAATAATGCCATCGATACTAAATATATACTTTTCAGTTTCATGATATTCTTTTATTTTTTAGGAGCAGGATTCATAATATTGATAGCTTCTCTCACGTATTGATAGGTATTGGTAGCATTGTAATAATCATTCTGCATGTTCTCAATAGCCAGACCAGCTTTTGTAAACTCTGCAGACGGTTCTGTCACCCAATAAGCAGCTTCCGACAGAGCTCTCAAAGCATTGTAATATCCGGTAGTCTTATCTGTTGTATCCAGAGAGACGGTAGATGCCGATACAATGAAGCGGTCAGCCGGAACACCGTCTGCCATCAAGGCCTGAAGCGCTTCTATCCCCAGTTGGGCAACATCCGTGACATCATTTGTAATCAAGATGATATGGTCACAAGAAGAGAGCACAGACTGGCCTATCAGGTTGGCAGGATACCCCTGGAACACCAGTTGCTTACCTGAATTGGCACTCTTCCAGTTGGATATCACACCGAAGAAAGTATCCTGATTTGCCTTTGCTTCAGCCTTGTCGGCTTCGGACATGTAGATAGGATTGCTACCACGATACTCGGCTACAATACCGTCGAAAGGTGCTTCAAGAGCTATCAGTCTGTTCAGCTCAGCCGACAGATAAGCCGAGAATGCAGATGTTTCTGTTCCTTCTTTCACCTTGTCGGTATGTTCCTTCAAGATATTGTCATAGCTGATGGAATAGAATACTTTCGTTCCCTTCTCATGTACATTTGCAATATCTTCCAATTCGAATTCCGCCAAATCGGGAGTAGTTGCGATAATTACGTCCAGGCTGTCGGGAACATCCGACATGTGCTGCCCGCGGCTGAAAGGAACTTTCTCACTATTATCAAACCAGCCGTATACAATCTTATGGTCAGAATTCTTGTATTCCTGCAAGTTCTTCAGATACTTGGCATACAGTTCGGGAGACTGTTCGTCGATTCCGGGTTCTTTCAGTTTAATACTCTCTGAATCCGTCCAGTCGGAGCAGGCAGACAATGCCAATACGGAAAAAGCTGCCAGCGCGATTCCTTTGAATGATTTCTTATATAATTTCATAATTATTCAGCATTTATTGTTATTATTTGCGTGCCCACCATACGTCAGTAGCCATGTTGTCCGGTCCACCCAGATAGCTGTTTACTGCCTCTTGCACGTTTTCAGTATTACTTGTATATTCTTCAGAAGGATAAGGCATACGGCGTGCACCTTTCTCGCTATCAACAATTCCACCACTCAAGTTACCTTCACTGGTTGCAGGCAACAGTTTGGGATAGCCTGTACGGCGATAGTCAGCCCAAGCTTCGTTACCTAACGGCCAATTCGCAATCCACTTCTGGGTAATGATACGTTCCTGTTTTTCTTCCTTGGATGCCCCTTCATTCCACTTGACAGTAATGGCTGAAAGGTTCTTTTCATAAGTATTAAGACCGGCGGGATCTTTGTAAAGAGCAGGTACACTGCTTTCATCAGCCAGATAGCTGTCTACACCGGTAGCTCCCCACTGTTCGAAAGAGAGACGGACACCTTGTTCATAAAAATCAGCAGCGGTTCCTTTCATGTTGAAACCATAGATTGCAGTGGCTTCAGCACGCAAAAAAGCAACTTCTGCCGCATTCATCCAAAGCACGGGATCAGAAGAGGAAATCTTCACACGTGAATAATTGATGAAATACTCCTTCATCTTACTGAGGTTGATACCGCGACGTAATCCTACATAAGTCTCTCCAGGCCATTTTGATTCCTCAAAATAGCTGGCACGACGATTGTCGTTGTAACCGTTCATGTAGCAGATGATGTCGGCAGCAGGATGGGTATCACCACCTGAAGCTTCTTCATTGTAACGTACTGCCACAAACAACGGATTGCTAATTGTACCGAAATACTTCCATGTAGCATTGTCTGCATTTGTTTCAATCAGACCCAACTCGTGATTCACTGCACTTTCAGCCATTTCTTTAGCCTTAGCAGGGCTTACATTGGCAATACGGATAGCCAAACGCAGTTTCAATGAATTGGCAAACTTCACCCACTTCTGTACATTACCACTGTACACGAAATCTGCAGAAGCAACCAACGCCGCATTTCTGTTTTCAGTCAGCACCTCGATGGATTCGTCCAGTTCCTTGAAGAATGCGTTATATACTTCTTCCTGCGTATCATAAGGAATGGTAATCTTGCCATCCTGACCGATTTTAGAATAAGGAATAGGACCATACGCATCAGTCACGCGACTCATGGCAGCAACCTTTATGATTTGAGCAATGGCATAAGGAACCGGATTATTGGTATTCTCCGATACTTGTTTCACTGTGCTCAAGTTACCGTAAAGTGTTGAAATGATACGGTCACTTATCAAGAACACACGCGTCCAGTCATTTGTAGCATTAAAATTGGATATTGTATTGGACCAGCCGGCATTTGAATCGGCAAAATAACCTCCCAACGGTCCACCCAACAAACAATCAGTAAACTGTGCCGTATTGACATCTGATGAGATAACCGTACTTGCCAAGTTACTCATGGCAGAACCCAGTGCATAATCATCCGGAGTCAAATCACCCGGTTGATAAGGATTGGAGTTGATATCCATATAATTGCCGGTACAGGACATAAAGCCCATAACCAACGGAGCAACAATCAATTTATTTATAATATTTTTCTTTTTCATATCGTTTGGTATTAAAATTTAAAGCTCAAGCTAAAGCCGATGTTACGCAAAGCCGGCATCATGAAATAGTCTATTCCCTGATAAAAGTTATCGGTAGAAGCTACACTTTCGGGATCGAAAGGAGCCTTGCTGTAAATCATCCACAAGTTGCGGCCTACCAACGAAACCTTGATATCGCACACATCATTCAACAACTTTCTGGGGATGGTGTAACCCAAAGATACTTCCTGCAGACGAACATTGGTAGCAGAATAAGTGTAGTATTGGGGAACAGACGTGCCGCTACCTACTACACCGTACCATGTTTCGGGGTTTACCTTATCTCTACCATTCACCAACACGTAACCTAAATCACGTGCATCGGCAGAAGCCTCGGACACACCGTAATAGTCCAACATAGCTTGTGTACGTGAGTAAACCACACCACCCAAACGGGCTGAAATCAAGAAACCTGCTGTGAAATTCTTCCAAATGAAGTTATTACGCCAAGCCAAATTACCTTTAGGAAGTACGCTTCCCAACTTGATGTATTTATCCGGGGCCGTTATGGCTTCCGTAGCAACCGTTCCATTTTGGTCCACAAAAATCTGTCCATTGGCATCACGTTTCATATCTCGCAGTGAGTAAAGGTCACCCATGCTCCCACCTTCTTTCAGCAAGAAGCGGGCATCACCTAAGCCACCCATATTCAACGTGCTCAAAGAGAACAGCTCACCGGTAACGGGATTGATGGCATTGTCTGCCAAAGTCAGGATTTTATTCTTGTTACTGGAGAAGGTTATACCGGTATCCCATGTAAAATCTTTCCAGGTATTCTTGTAATTCAGCGACAACTCAATACCGGAGTTACGTACGGCACCAGTCTGGATATACATAGCCGACCAACCGCTGACAGGCAACTGCGGGTTGAATGTCTGGTTCATAGTCTTGGCATTGTAATATGTCACGTCCAATTCAAAGTTCTTGAGGAAACGCATGTTCAAACCGATTTCCCAAGAATTGGTACGTTCAGGTTTCAAATTGTACAACGGATATTGGGTCGTGATACTCCACTGGCCGGAACTTGAATTCCATTCATAGTGGGGATTAGCCAAATATCTGGAGAAAGCACTACCAACAGATGCCCATGAACCACGAACCTTTATAAAAGAAAGATAATCTTTGTTCAAGTTAGGCATTAACTCAGACAGTACAACAGAACCACCGACTGAAGGATAGAAGAATGATTTGCTGTTGGAGTTGGGACCTGCCAGCTGTGAAGGCCAGTCGTTACGTCCGGTCAGCGTCAAGAAGTAAGTGTTCTTGTAACCAAGCTCAGCCGAAGCGAAGAGAGACTGGGTCTGTTCACGCCATCCTTCCTGCAAACGCTGTGTCTTGCTGGCACTCAGGTTCTGGATGGCAAAGTAGTTGGTCAAACCTACCGGTTCGCCGCTGAAGGCATCGCCACCATCAGCAATCGGACCACGTGTTTTCATTGCATCCGAACGTATATCGGAGAATGAACCACCGACGTTGGCCTGGAGTGACCAATCTTCACCGAAATATTTGTTGATACTCACCAGGAAGTCTGCATACAACTGTTTGTCCTGCGTCTTGGTAATACCATAAAGACCTCGTGAAGAGCTCTCGGTGAGCTGTGTATTGGTAGAAGCATAGAACTTTTCTGTATAATCATTGTTGGAGTTATCCAAACGTACACGTCCTGAAACAGTCAGCCAGTCCAGAATCTTATAGCTCAAACCGGCATTCAGCATATAGCGGTCCTTCTTGTTCTGGCGCAGATTGCGGTAGTTAATCCAATAAGGATTCTGCATTACCATACCTTCGTCACCTACCGGCCAGTATTGCGTATAAATTTTACGGGCAGCGTCATAGCGCTCATACATGCTGATATCAGACCAGTCGTTGCTGCGCGGGAACAAATAAGCACCCACCAACGGGTTGTTGTAAGTACCCTGGTTCGTCATGTTCTGGTCATTCTGCAGAATATAGCTTGCACCGAAATCCAGAGTCATCTTGTCGTCCAGGAAAGTAGTGGTGTTACGTACCGTAAAGTTGTAACGGTTGTATTTGTTATTGGGAACAATACCCTTGGAGTTTACAGCAGCAGCCGATGCATACGTCTGGTTTTTCTCTGTACCGGTTGACAAAGAAATGCTCTCTGTTCCTACAATACCCGTCTGGAAATAATCATCTCTCGGGCTGTAATTGTAGTTATTGGCTGCAGACAAAGGCGCTCCCCAGCTCATGGCTCCTGAAGTGCTCATCACACCACCGGTTCCCGTACCGTAACGGTTTTGGAAGCTCGGCATCACAAACGGATTGGTGAATTCAGTATTACTGCTGACAGTAAGGCTCACCTTACCTTCTTTACCTTTCTTTGTAGTAATGACAATGGCACCGTTGGCAGCTTCCGAACCATACAAGGCAGCAGCGGCGGCACCAGTCAGGACTGACATTGACTCGATGTCTTCCGGGTTGATATCGGCAATCGGTTCTGAAGATCCCTGGGAGTCGAACTCCTTACCTCCGGCAGTACCACGGCCAGAGAAAATAGGCACACCGTCAATTACATAAAGTGCATTGGAAGACTGCATGATAGATTTCGTACCACGCATCACTACCTTTGATACACCACCTACACCGGATGAAGAAGCATTGATGTTCACACCCGCTACCTTACCACTCAATGAGTTCACAAAGTTGGCATCTTTATTGGAAGTAATGGCATCTGTATTCACCTGCTGTACATTGTAGGACAATGCCTTTTCCGAACGCTTGATACCGAGTGCAGTAACCACAACTTCTTCAAGCTGTTGGGTATCTCCGGCCATCATTACATTAATCGGCGCATTACCTTTCACGGGGATTTCCTGCGTAGTATAACCGATATAAGAGAATACAATCACCGGATTCGCCTCCGTAGTGGTCAGCGTAAAGTTACCGTCGAGGTCGGTAATACACCCGTTGCTGGTACCTTTTATCAATACATTCACACCAATCAGAGGTCCCATGTCATCTGACACGACTCCGGTAATCGTCCGTTCTTTCCCTTGTTGGTTGCCCTCTTGAGGAGCAGCAGACTTTTCAGAAAGATAAACGATGTTATCCTCCACTTTATAGGAAATGTCTTTCCCTTTGAGAATAACATTCAAAGCATCTTCTATAGACGCATTGTTCACTTTGACGTTTTCTACCGGCAACGCAGCCAGTTTGTCGTCATAAAAAAATTGATACTTGGATTGAGACTTGATTTGTTCAATGACTGTCCCCAATGTGCCGCGAGACACATTCAGGTTTAACTGGGCAAAGCCCCACTGGATAGAAACTGCCATGAACAACAAAACTAATAAAGCCCGCATGAACGTCGAACTCCGAAAAGCATAATTGTCTTTCATAAACACAATTTATAGGTTATACAATAAATTACTTCGAGAGATTCATTCTCTCGCATTCCTATATAAAACAACAGACAATGAAAATACACTTACTGAAAAAGTATCTTTTTTATCATTAATCCTAAAAAAAAGAGTTACCCCGAAAACAAGTTGATATATCATTTTGCTCAATATTACTAACGAAGTAAATAATTATTTCCACCTGATTCAAGAAAAACACCTATAATACAGATAGTAAATAACAAAATGATATATCAACTTATTTTCGAGGCAACCCTTTTCTTACTATATTATTACTATTCTTTACTTCTTCAGTTCATTCGAGAAAGAATAAGGATAATCTTCCGGCTGCGTACCTCTCTTCATATTAGGCTGGCTGCCCATATCAAACCTCAAGGTACCGCCATTCAGCAAATCGCCATGCGTCAGATAATTCCTGGAATAATCCACGCCGTTCACCTTGAGAGACTCGATATACATGTTCTCCGGTGAGTTATCCGGAGCGTCAATAGTCAGAGACTTGCCGTTCTCAAAATGGAGGGTAGCCTTACGGAACAAAGGGGCGCCCAGCACATATTCGTCCGTACCAGGGCAAACCGGATAGAAACCAAGTGCAGAGAAGACATACCATGCCGAAGTCTGACCGTT
>ERZ791719.438-NODE-438-length-20565-cov-4.71682_pt1 | contig 20565 bp, 18 predicted proteins | sample MGYA00510338_ERZ791719 | MGnify/ENA primary metagenome ERZ791719 (study PRJEB30046, sample SAMN00715131) | human gut metagenome | study: EMG produced TPA metagenomics assembly of the A metagenome-wide association study of gut microbiota in type 2... | reverse complement strand
ACCGAATTTAATTCGGATAAATTGCAAACCCCTCTGCACCGTAGTGCAGAGGGGTTTGTTTCAATAGCGCGGAAGAGTTCCGGGCTCTGGCGGTTCGGAACCGTGGGGGAAAACCACATGAGTATATCCAACGCTCGTCTGTGCATTGATCATCGTGTCCCGTGCGGCAATATAGACAGCATATTGGGATTCGTATGCGCTAAGAGCTTGATTGGTTTGTGCAATGTGCGCCTCTAACACACCGCTGGCATGAAACGCATCCCTTTCGGCGTAGCACTTATCTCGTGCCATCTGCTGACTAGACAACCCGATTTGTGCTGTTTTCAGTTCCCGGCGGTAAACGTCCAAGGCTTTTTCCTCAAGCGGAGGTTCCTGCGCCATTGCCTCATCTAATTTTGCCTGCGCATCAGCAACAACGGCTTGTTGTGCGGCCAGATCCGCGTCTGTTCTGGTACACAAGTTGTTCAACGAGTCGTTTTTACGTCGCAAATCTGAGCCGCTGTCATAGAGCGTCCGATATTGTTTCGCCTGCTCGTTGGTGGCCGATTCCACTGCCCGGTATTTGGCCTCTTCCGCATCCAGATAAAGCATAACCTCACTTCTGCCGGAAGAGCTGGAGGGCGTTGGAGAGGAGGATGAGGGGGCCGGCTTTGAAGAAGAGCTGCTGGGCTTCGATGAGCTGCTGGAAGGGTTGCTGGAGGATGAGCCGCCAGAGGCAGCCGGATGCGAAGAAACCCCGCTGGAAGCCGCAGGCTTGGATGACGATGTGTGGGACGCGGATGAATTCTGTGAGCTGCTGGACGGCAACTCCGCTTTGGAGCTGGATTGTCCGGCATCCATCCCCGGCCCGGCATTGGCCGAAGATGCGGTGAAGACAGCAGATGCCCCATTGGCGTTTGAGCTGCTCTTATTCGAGGAGCGGTCCGTGCCGAATAGCTTGTCCAGCCAGCTTTTTTCTGAATCACTGGCGCTGGCACTGGAACTATCGTCAGAAATGCTTGTGGAATCCCTTTTTTCAGTGCTGTCCCCGGTTTCTTGAACAGATGCAGACGAAACAGCATCTGCGGCTGCAATTGGAAGAGCCTCCGAATGAAGCGATTGATTTAAAAGAAATGCACACATGATGCACAAGACGGCGCAGGCGCCAAGAGCCAGGTGGTGTTTCATCTTACCGGATATATGCCATGCGGCAGCCCAATATAACAACACCGCGGAACGCCAGACGGCGTTTGCCGTCTGATAGCGCGCCTTGGGGTCGATTCGTGTGCATTTCAGCACAATATGGCGAAACCAGCCCGTGCACAGCTGCTTGGAAGGGTGATACCCAGTGAGAAGAATGTTCAGCGTGACGCCCAATGCAAAGATGTCCGCCCGGTGGTCGGTCTGCACGATACCGAATTGCTCCGGCGCGGCAAAGCCCGTTGTTCCAAGTGTACAAGTATCTCTGTCAACATGATTTTTGTAGAGCCGCGCTGCATCAAGATCCAACAAATATACCTTGCCGTCCGCGTCCTGTAAAAGGTGGTCCGGTTTGATATCCCGGTGGACGATGCCAAGCGAGTGAAGGGACGACAATGCATTACAAATCTGGCGCAGCACATCGAGTGCAGCCGACACTGAAAGCACATCTCTGTTGAGTTTTGCGCCTTCTATGAATTCTTCCAGTACATAATATCCGGCATCGCGCTGTTCTGCTGCAAGGATGTGGGGAATGTGCTCCAAGGTTCTTCCCGCAAGCAGCTGATACACCACTGACAGTTCTCCGGGATAATTACGCAGGAGCACCTTCGTTCCGTCCGCCCGATTTTGCAGCAGAACAAGCTCTTTTTCCGCGGTACGCTTCACAATATGGACGACCGCATAATTTTTCTTGACTTCCGGGGTAAGTCCCTGCCACTGTTCCATGTCTCCAACCTCGTCAATTGAGTGTTTCCAGCTCGTTTTCGTAAAGCAGAGTATTTGTGTCCAGCAAGGACATTCCATGCAGCAAGCTATAAATGATGACGGCATCCCGTTCTCTGCGCGGGTACAAACGGGGATACCCCTGCTGCTTTAGAAGCGTATCCGCTTCCTGAAAGCTGAGCTGCATACCAAAAGCAATGGCAATCAGTTTATCGCGGGACGGTGTTTTTGTCCCGGCAAAAATCTGCTGCCCGTAAATCATGTTGAGCATAGAACCTCGTATTGCCTGGGAACGGGTAAGCCCCTTCTCTTTCAGCAATACAGCCAATGTATCGCAAAGCGGCTGAGCAATGAACTCGGACGCGCTTTGCGCAAGAACCGCGTTCAAGTCCTCGCTGTCATGCAGAGTTTTTAACAGGTTTTGTGTACGAAGTCCTAACATCCATCATGCACCCCTAATATGCTTTGCTTTTATTATATATCAACTGTGAGGAAATGCAATTATGCTGGCAGCTTAACAAAATAAATGTCGAAAATGCTAATATTCTTTTGTAACGTTTTTTGTCTGCAAATCGGCTATATCGTTTTTAAAAATTCCGCAAGTGCTTTGCGCTGTTCCTCTGTAAGACGATAGATTTGGTGAAAAAGCTCGTCCTGCTGCAAGCAGGAAAGTGTTGCGTCGTCGAAAAAATCCCGCAGTGAAATATCCAATGCCCAACAAAGCGTAGACAAAGTTTCAACCGTTGGATTTTTATCCCCAAGCTCAATTGAACGAAGATAGCTTTGGGATACGCCTGCAAGATTCGCAAGCTTGTTTACGGTATAGCCTTTTTGTTCACGGAAAAATCTGATTCGTGCAGCGATATCCATACGCACCATCCTTATATTTTTAAGGATAACATTTGTGCTGTAAAGATATTATTTATATAGATATTGTATTTTATATCTATAAATATTATAATTGTAAGTAACAGTTACCTGTAGCTACAAACTTTGACGAGCGCTTCCTCTTTTTCGCAAATTTTTTTTGAAAGGACAGATCGTGGTGGTCACAGAAAAGACATTCCCCTTATATGGAAAAACAGTAACTTTTACTGAACAGCAAATGCTTTACTATGAGCTCAAAGACGGGTTTACCCCCCTTGCGCAGAAACAGTACCGTTGGTATATGACCGCCTTTGACAACTATGGAAGCAAACTGGAACAATACATATCTGAGTGCGATACACTGTTTAACCGTGCTTTACAGCCTGTTTGCGAGTGGGGAATCAAGTCTCTTTCCTCACATGGCAACTATGACTATACCGTAGCCTCCTTGACCAAAAAGCTCTATGAAGAAGTGAAAGATGGCTTTGAGGAAATTAAAGATCACCTTGAAGAAGTGGGAAGCGCATTGGACGAAGAGGCAGCTGAGCGGGCGAATTATCGGGAGGTTCGCAAAAAATATCGTGATAAGGCATACGGCAGTTACCATTATAATTTGATCCGGCGGGCGGCAAGCAGTGCGGCGGCGGGTGCGGCGAACCTTGCCAGTGGCACCGCCCATAGTGTAGCAAACGCTATCGGTAATGCGGGAGACAAGTTGCAAGTGCTTGACCAAAAAGGCGAGCAAATGAAAAAAGTCCGTCCGATGGTACAGGAAATTGTCATGGCGGCGATCTCTGACGTACTAGTTTTAGTCTGCGAATCCTTAGAAGCGGAAGAACCTGTCCTTTCAGACGTCGAGGAGGCGCGTCTTGAAAATTTGTCAATGATGCCAAAGGAGGTGGCAGAGAAAGAGGCGTTCTATCTGCTGGGTGAGGATCCCGGAGAACAACGAATCTATGAATATTTTTTAAAGACACATAAAGACCCAAACGGAGAACTAGATTCCATTGCCAAGCACTTTTTTGTGGATCTTAGTAAGCAGAGAAAGAACCTTTTGGACGCTGTGTATAAAACACTTTCTTCTGAAACTCTTGAACAAGCCCGTACATCTATCGAAATCTATAAAAATGAGCTGGCACAATATGGTCAGACAGAGGATGACAATTTAAAGCTATTGCTTGCAGCAGAGAAAAAGCTCTTTGATGAAGCCCGTACTTTTCATGGAACTTTGTATGACACCATTGAGGAGCGGCAGATGGCTGAGAAGCGTTTTGAGCAGGAAAAAGAAAACATCGATGCTCTATCCCCACAGATTGATGCAGAAATTGATAAGCTCACATTGATGTATACGCCAGAAAGCTTTGAAGCAGCAAAAACGGTTCATGATGCACTGGAAAAAAGATATGCAGGATTGGCCCGGACAGCTAAGATGTTGCAACTCAAACAATATTTGTACGTTTATTCTCAAAGCGAGAAAGCGGTAGAGGCAGCAGAGAAAAGCAAGGCTTCAAAAATGAAGCTGGCTGTAGCAGCCGTGCTTTGCGGCATACTGATTGTTTGGAATGTATTGGTACCTTTAGGAACGCTGATGCGTTGGGGCTTGGCCATTGCTTCCGGCATTTTCCTGTGGATACAACTGCATGGGTTGATGTTGAAGAAACAGGGGGGCCACGCTCGTATGCTGTTGGAGAGCGGCGGCATGTTTCAGCAGCGAGATACTTTAGAATATATAGGTAAAGAGAATTATTCCCTGGAGCACAAAGAGAATGCTCCAGACCCTAAAACCAAGCAGGAGAAAGCTTTTGTGACGCTGGCAGTTGCAGCTTCGATCGTCTTGATTGGCTTTGTCTCGCCGCTTCTCTCCAATTTTTGGGCATCACTGGGCAGGGAGGATAATGCTGTTCCCGATGAGCCCGCATTTTCCGCACAGCCCGACAACAGCTTTTCTCCTATAGACAATAACGATTCATATGGGCAGCAGGAGGAAATTTCGTCGAATGCTTGGAGTGAGTCAGCTGATCTCGACTCACAATCAGCAGAGACGGGAATTGCAATATTGGATGTAGGGCCCTGCCCAACCGAAGACATTTCAATTTATACAACTGGATATGTATTGATGGCGATGGATGGCAGCAGTCCTTGGTACGAGATGATGATACTATTCGCGGACGAATCCGTTACGGTATGGGATTTTATGAACAAAGCATGCAGTAGCTGTGTTTGGGAGGAGCCAAGCGATGTTTCCAACGAAGCAGCTGCTATGGACTTGGTTGGAACAATAGCAGGAAAGAATGGTGCAGTTCGTTTGAGATTTTCATATCTTGATGGTATGTATAAGATTTCCGAAGGCTGGTTCATTGAGGAGAACGGAACCGAGTATTCCATGGCCCAATCTGATATTGCGAATACAATATATATGCTCAATGAATCATATCACGCAGACTTTGGGGATGCACCTGTTTCAAAAGCACGGCAGCTTAGGGGCACTTGGAGCGATGAACAGGGTACAGAGCTTACCATTACAGGAGTATTATATGATGTAAACGACTATGCAATTGTAGGATATGACAATATACAAGAGTGTTTACAGCTCTCTATTACGCGAAGCAATGGGCGTATTGACGGAAGATATGCCAAGCTTTTGGACGATGGGCAGACACTGACACTTTATGAAGACGCGGGGACAACTGGAATCGGAGTGGAAGTGGGGACTTTCACAAGGATTGAATAGGAGAAAGAAATATGGGTGCTGTCATATTCTTAATTTTATGGGCGGTATGTGCCGTAGTATGTTTTGTTGTCAAGCACTCTTTTTTTACAGTATATTATTTCGAAGGCGGCTTCATACGAGAATTGGCACAAATTGCAGCCATAAGCCTGTTTCTGGCATTGCTCATCTTTAAATTTGTGATACGGCATTTCTTCATTTGCATCGTACTCATCTTACTGGTAGCCGGTGTAGTGCATGCGGTACGCGATCGCTAGAAAGGGGCAAAAGTAATGGAAGAAAGAAACGGATGCGTTTTACTTGGCGGGTGTTTGGGCAAAATAGTTTTCATTGTTGTCATACTGCTATGTTTACGCAGTTGTGTGGGTTGGCTCGGTGATAAAGGCAAGGAAGGCTATCAAAGACCATCGGCTTTCCAAAATACGTTAGGGCGATACAAAAATAGCAGTCTGGATCTTCGCTTTGATTTGCCCGAAGATATGAGTTTTGTCTCCACGGAAAAAGATCGGGAATGGGAAGAACTGACGGGCACCTACGAGGAGATGGTCGCACAAGGGGAAAGCGGCTATACGCTTGTGAATGTATATGATTTGGCTGCGATTGATGGATTGCAGAATTCTTTGGGTGATGCTGGTGTGGACATGGGGGATACACTGCCGCTCTCTTTGGAAACGACTGAGGAACAAATGCTTTCCTTTATGTTATCTGGAATTCCACAAGAATTTGGAGGCGGATGGGAAAGTACAACTCCGGAAGAAGTGAGCTTTGCGGGGAAGGATTATCTAAGCCAGACCTGGCGTATCGGTGCAGAAACTGAAAACGGACAAACGGTGGTGATGTATATTCGAGGTTATGCACGCAGGAAAGATGACTTGATGATTTATGTAATGGTTACAGCGCAGGGGACAACGCTAGATGAAACAGAGAATACGTTACAAAAAATTGTCTCGGCCTATCGCAAGGCATAGCGGTTCCTGTTGCCAACAAAGGATGGCGGTAACTAAACAAATCGTTGGTTTGAAGACAGCTTGCCGGAATATGGGCATTTTAGGATAAGTCACTGCAACGTCGAGGCTAAAACGGGAACCTTTTTAGACCGTGTTTGATTCGGCCCTATTTTACGGTGTTGCCTTAACTTTGCTGTCCCATACGAGTATACCCATGTGGGATGGTAAAACCAGCATAAAAAGTGTGCCAATAGAGTTTCTTTTCTATTTTGGAATATTCCAGATGAGAAAGGGAACTCTATTGGCATTTTTAACCTTTGCCATCCGATGACTTCGCTTGTGTTTTTCGTAAGTGCCCAACGTCATTGTCAGGAAATATCTGCAATCCGATTAAGGTAGACGTCCAAGACAACTCTGTAAGGTTTGAAACCCAAGAATAGGGTAAGAAACGGGAACTAACTGGAGCATTTGTCTGAAATACGTTGAAATATTTATGGATAATGACTATGATTATATAATTGTATTTTTGATCAATCAGTGATATAATTAAACCGTTCCAAATACGAGAAACACATAGGAAGTATTTTATTTAAGGCTTAAAGCATCCGAGTGTATCCCATATTGCTACGTGCTTATCTAACCGTAAAGAGGAAAGAGCTTGTTGCGATGAGTATTACCATCATTGATGTGGCTAAGAAGGCGAACGTTTCGAAAAGTACAGTCTCCCTTGTCATTAATAATGCACCAACCGTGAAAGCAGAGACACGGCAGCGTGTTTTGGAAGTAATTGATGAGTTGGGATATGTACCGAATTTCAATGCACGTGGCCTAACAACGAAGAAAACCAATTCTCTGGGCGTGCTCATTACACCGGAGAAGGATACGACAGAGTCTCCATTTGATTTCCAAAATGAAACAGAGTTTTTTTCATATGATATTTTGGCCGGTATTCCAGATGGACTAGAAAATACAGACTATGGGTTGGTCATCGAACGGTATTGCGTGAAAAACAGTGATGAGCACCCGTTGCCGGAAATGATCAGCCAGAGAAGAGTAGACGGCGTGATTATTATTGCTGGTCTGTATGATGATGAATTTGAAAATCGTATTCTCGAGTCGGGGATTCCTGCTGTGGTTGTAGGACGTCCGCAATCTGTCTTCGATTCTGTTTCTGTAGATATCGAACAAGGTATCTATCTTGCTACGGAGAAATTAATTTCAGTTGGAATAAAGAAAATATGCTATATCAACTGCCCTTCGATTTTTTCCTCTAACCAGCGTCGTCGTAACGGCTTTTACCACGCTATCAACGACTACCATCTGTATGAAGAAGACCAGCGCGTAGTTGATACGGAATGGAACACTGGCAAGGGTGGATATGAGGCGATTAAGAATTTATTTGTGAGCGGTTATAGACCTGACGGAATTGTTGCCGCTCATGATAGTATTGCCTTGGGGATTATGCGCTATATGTACGAGAATGAAATTCGAATTCCTCGGGATATTTCTATCATTAGTTTTGAAAATTCTGTTCTCTCCGGCTATGCGGCACCCGCTTTGTCCACTGTTGACATAAACAAAAGAGAACTAGGAAAGAAAGCAGGCGAGTTGCTAGTGCAGCGGATTGAAAAGCCGAAGATGCCGAAAGCAACGTTGTTATATACTCCCACTGTAATTAATCGTGATTCTGTCTACCAAAGGGATTAAAATCTTTGGGTAGACAGAATCATAGAATATAATCCCCTTAAAAAATGGAACGTTCCAAAAAGCAGGATGAATGGCTGCAGAGCGAAATATATGTGCCTTTGATATCCTGGAAAGCTCCTTGGGACAATGCATATTGAATAATCGGATAGAACTCCTTATATAATACCCCCTCATAAGTAGGAACGATGTGATATTGCCATAAAATTGGAACGCTCCAAATATTGGGTTAGCAAATACGAAAAGAAATTTTTGTGTTGTTTTGGCGGAATCTGATCCTTCTTGCGAAGGCGAATTTGATATTTCTGCTGTTTTCCATTTCGATTATTACGATTTTTCTGTAATAATGGCTCTATATGCTGTTTGTGCAGACACAAGTAAGTAATACAAAAAATAGGACAATAGAAATTAAAGGAGGCTATTATGGAATTCAGAAGTAATTTTATATGCGGCAATGGAGTATTGATTGAGCACCAAACGAGAGACGATGAGGATTATATTGTTTTTATTGCAGAGCAGAAATTTAATGAGGCAAAGCCCATCTGGTTTTATTTCCGAGTCAGTGGATTAACCAAAGAGCGTACGGTGTTTCGGATCGGGAATGCTCATCAGTTCTTGATGGATGCGGATATTTCGGAGTTCGCGGGAGATGCTCCGGTTTACAGGGAATTGGATGGACAGTGGAAGCGAACTCAGAAATGCACCATTGAGTTTGAAGAGGATGGTTTCCCAATTGTGGAATTCATCATCGACAACTGCCCCCATGATGTGGAAGTGGCCTTCTGTTTTCCCTATGGCCCGACACAACTGAAAGAAACCATGAGCGCGGTGGAAGGCTTTGAAAAGCGCTGCATCGGCTACAGTACAAAGGGAAATCCCATTTACCGCTATGCTACCGATGGGGGAAGAAAAAATAATAAACCGGGTATTTATCTGTTGTCTAGACAGCATGCCCAGGAAACCGGCGGTGCTTGGGTGCTGGATGGTATTCTGCGTTACTTCGGCAGTGAAGAGGGCAGAGCATATCGGGAAAAGCTCTCCATTTGGGTTACGCCCATGGTGGATGTGGATGGCGTGCTTTATGGTGCCTACGGAAAGGATCAAGCGGTTGGCGATATGAACCGCGCGTGGACGTCCAAATTCCAGAAACGTACAGAGATTGACTGTGTGATTCAGGATATGGAACGCTGGTTTGAATGCTGCCACGGCAAATATGTGATGGACTTACATTCGCCGGCCCATGAAGTTTTGGGTATGCTGGTCAATTTACATATTCAGAGAATTCCGGATGCGCATATCCAAATTTTGCAGGACTTTATTACCCATATCAATATGGAACTGGATGGCACCGGTCTTGAATTATTTAAACCCAACCTCGTGCCTCCTACCATTATCGGAAGTAGTCAGGGCAACAGTCAAATGCTACAATTTTTTACAGAAGAGCGTTTCAACATTCCGACCTTCGTCATGGAAATGACCTATGAAGGCAGTAAGGAAGGTCGCCTTTTCGAAATTGAAGACTACCATAAGTATGGAAAGTATGTTGCAATTACCATGGCAAAAACATTATTGAACCAATATGACCATGAGGAAGGAAGTTGCAAATGATGAAGAGAAAGAGACTTAGCGCGCTATACAGAACAGAGCAACGGTATGGTTATCTGATGATTAGCCCTGTGGTTCTAGGTTTCTGTGTGTTACTTGTATTTCCTCTTCTCTATGAACTGTACATGAGCTTGACCGATATGCAGCTCAATGGCGTAGGTGATTTTGTGGGTCTGCAAAACTATGTGAATTTATTCAACGATCCTAAGTACATCAATAGCATGAAAAACACAGTGGTCTTTGCAATTGGTGTTGTCCCAGTAAACGTCCTTTTGGCAATTATCTTTGCACGAATGCTGCACCAGCAGATTCGTGGTGTTGGTCTTTACCGAACTATCATGTTCCTGCCCTATATCACGCCTGTTGTTGTTTGGGCGCAGGTTTGGAAGCTAATCTTAGCGGGTGATACCGGAATTTTGAATAACTTCTTGAGTATGTTCGGTATCGAGGGCACTAACTGGCTGTTCGATATGGAGATGACCATGCCGATGGTTATTGCAAATGTGGTGCTTAAAGGCGTTGGCTACAACGTAGTGATTTTCCTGTCGGCTATGATGTCTGTTCCAGAGTCTTACTATGAGGCGGCGGAACTGGATGGTGCAGGATCCGTAACGAAATTCATAAATATCACATTGCCTATGATTTCGCCCACCACGTTCATGGTTATCATCATGACCATTATCGGCGCATTCAAAAGTTTTGCAAATATCTATAACCTTACCAAAGGCGGCCCAGCAAGAACAACACAAATCATCATCCTTTATATCTATCAGAATGCATTCAGAGAATATAAATTTGGATATGCTGCAGCTGCTTCTGTTGTGCTCTTTGTGATTATTCTGTTGCTGACGGTCACCCAGTGGGCAATGAGAAGGAGAATGGTTTATGCTGAAGATTAAGAAGAATTTCTGGAAAATCTGGTGGTACCTGATTCTTAGCGCTGTTGCATTGGTGATGGTGTTCCCCTTTATTTGGCTGGTTTCTTCTGCTTTTAAGTATGAGCGAAACATCTTCGTACTTCCTCCGCAGTTGCTTCCCTGGCCTGCAACAATTGAAAACTTTATTGGTGTTTTCCGGGATACAAAATTCCTCACATGGATGTTCAATAGCACGTACATCGCACTCATTGTGGTGGTGTTTGGTAGCTTGGTATCATCAATGGCAGGCTTTGCATATTCCAAGCTGAGATTCCGGTATAAGAATTTACTGTTTCTATTACCTTTGTGTGGCCTTATGATCCCTAACGAAGTCATCTTGATTCCAATGTTCAAAATGTGGACTTGGCTCGGGGCTATCAATACGCACATTCCCTTGATTTTGCCCAACATCATGGGTGTTGGAGGTATGTTTGGTGTGTTTCTGTTCCGTCAGTTCTATATGGGAATTCCCACAGAACTATGCGAGGCAGCAACTATTGATGGCTGTTCTCCGCTGCGAATTTACACTCAAGTGATGCTCCCAAATTCACAGTCTCCCTTAGTGTGTCTGATAATCTTCAATTTCAGTGCTGTTTGGAATGACTATCTAAATCCTTTGATTTTCCTGAACGATTCCGATAAATACACTGTGGCACTGGGCTTGAGCCTGTTTACCGATATGACGGGTATTCTCTGGGGCCAGCTCATGGCTGCATGTTTGATGGCAACATTGCCTATCATCATCGTATTCTTCATTGCACAGGATAAGTTTATTGAAAGTGTTGCCTTGTCCGGAATGAAGGGGTAAATATGTTCTTATTATGCGTGAGCATACGGGAAGAAAAAAGAAAAAGAAAAGGAGAAAAACTAATGAAAAGATTTTGGGCACTCGTTCTTGTAGTTCTGATGGTACTGGGCATGGTAGCATGCGGTACCCCTGCCGCATCCACAAATTCTTCTGCCACACCCGCAGAAACCCCCAAAGATTCTTCTGCTGCCCCCGCTGAAAAACAAAAAATGACCTTGATGATGTACACCAATACTGCAATTCAGGAAACAATTGAAAAACTGATTGTTCCTTTCGAAGAGGCTAATAACGTTGACGTCGAAGTCGTCCTAGTCTCCTTGGCTGACTATGACACCAAGCTGTCCACTATGATTAGTTCTGGCGAATCCCCCGACGTAATGCTGGTCGCTGAGTACCAGAATGTCCAGTATACCGAAGAAAATATGCTGCTGCCTTTAAATGATATCATCAGCGGCGCTGACTACGACTACGAAGACTTCGCAGCCGGCCAGCGTTCTCACTGGACCTTTGATGACAAGGTCTATGGTATTGCATGCTCTGGTGCACCACTGGTTCTCTTCTACAACAAAGACCTGTACGCAAAGGCTGGCCTAGAGACTCCTAGCGAGCGTTATGAAAAGGGCACCTGGACTGCCGAAGCAATGATTGAAGATGCCAAGACTATCGCAAATCTGGGCGATGATATCTATGGTATCGACTTCAGCCGCGCAGGTGATTGGGCTAACTGGGACGTTGTGATGACTCCTGTTCTTAGAATGTATGGTGGCGATGCATGGAACGACGCTGATCGCACGGAGGTCCTGATAAATAGCAAAAAATCCATCAAGGGCCTAGAAACTCTGAACGAGCTGATGAATACTGGCGTCCACCCCAAGGCCGGTACTACCATCGATTTTCTAGCAGGTCAGTTGGGTCTTTATCCCGAGTTGTTCGGCAGCATCAAGAAGATGGTCGATCTGCCTTTCGAATGGGATATGGTTCCTATGCCTGTTAATGCGGACGGCGGTTCCACCAGTTGGATGGGCTCCGCAGCATGGGGAGTTCTGACCGCCTCCGACACCCCTGATCTGGCTAAGTCACTGGTTCAGTTCATGACCACCAAGAAGTTTATCGAAGATATGCAGTTTACCTTCGTTCCCACCCGCAAGTCCGTGCTGCTGTCCGAGGCTTACACTACCGGTAATTCCGGTGAAATAGCTCGTTCCTCCAATGAGAAGGCTCACGGATGGATTATCGAGTCCATCGATCTCATCCGCGTTAAGCAGTCCCACGCCAACTACCAAGAACTGTCTGAGGTCATCATGGAAGGCCTCGACCTTATGTATGCAGGCGCAATGGCTCCTGCTGATGCAGCAGATTACATTGCAGAAAATATGGCTCCCTACATGGATGGCAAAAACTAAAATTTCTGAATTGAAGGCGGGGGTTTTACCTCCGCCTTTTTATCTACTACAACAAACAGAAACAACAGCGCTGCTTTCAATACCTATTATCTGTAGTTAACTATTGATTTGCATTATTAGTGCTTATCAACTACCCATCTAAGAAAAAGCCCAAAATCTGCACTGGCTGTACAAGACAATCAATATTTTGAAACCATTCAAGTTTAGAACCTATCACGAAAGATGCACCAAACTCCAGGCTTATCTGGACGAGTTTCGATTCCTCTTCAACCGTCAAATGACTGGTAATCAGGCGTTCCCGCGCTTAACTCGGATTGTTACTACATCTTGTGGTGTGCTGAGTTAAGTTGATAGGCATACAATTATTTTAGATACCAAACAAAAAGGAGTATCACGCAAAATGAAAAAAATTATCCAAACTCGTGAAATTCCCGTTATTGGAAGATATGATGTGGTAGTTTGTGGTGGCGGGCCTGCCGGATGGATCGCAGCTATAGCAGCCGCCCGCAGCGGGGCTAAAACTGCCATGGTTGAGCAATTCGGCTTTGCTGGAGGTATGGCTACCGCAGGCCTCGTGCTCCCCATTAGCGTGTTTACCTATAATGACAAATTAGTTTGTGGTGGCATTCCCTGGGAGTTCGTCCGACGAATGGAGACTGTCGGTGGTGCTCAGGTTGAAAAGCCTCTGGGTAACGTGGCTCACGACCCGGAAGTGTATAAACTCACCGCTCAGCGGATGCTGTTGGAAGCCGGAGTGGAGTTGCATTACCATTGCACTGTCACCGGTTGCTGTCACAAAAACGGCCATCTGACCCACATAATAATGGACACCCGCAGCGGCCCCCAGGCTTTGTGTGCCATGTATGTCATTGATGCCACTGGCGATGGTGAGATCTGCAATTACATGAATGTACCCATGCAGAAAAAGACCATGGATATGCAGCCTGCTTCTTTGATTTTCTGCCTAGGCAATGTAGATACTGACAAACTTGGTGTTGATCATCATAATAAGCAGGGTGTGAATATGCACCACGAACCCATCCAAAAGGCCCTACAAGAGCTAGCTCAGACAGAGGATGTACCACAGTTTGGTGGCCCTTGGTTCTGTCACATCCTCCATGATGGCTTCACATTGGTTAATGCCACCCGGACCTTTGCCAACATGGCAGATCACGCGGATGCCACCGCTGCAGAATGCAAGCTCCGGGAGGACGCCTACAAACTGACCGAGTTGTTTCGCCGAGTAGATCCTGCTTTCAAAAACTGCTATCTGGCTTACACCGCTCCCATCTGCGGCACCCGGGAAACTCGCCACATTATCGGCTCTCACATACTCACAGGAGAAGAGTATTTGAATCAGGTCCATTTTGAGGATGCCGTTGCGCGTAGTGCCCATCCCATCGACATTCACAGTGCTTACGATACCCGCCAGAGAATTACGTTTTTGAAAGATGCAGCTTACATTCCTTATCGCAGCATGATAGTACCCGGCTTCGACAATTTGATCGTACCTAGCCGCTGTCTTTCTGCTGACGAGACAGCCTCTGCCTCCATCCGAGTTCAAGCCCCCATAATGTGTCTAGGACAAGCTGCTGGCCTTGCCGCCGCTATGTGCACAAAAGATCATATCAGCATCCACGATGTAGATATTCCTACTTTGCGTCAGACGCTCATCAGTTGGGGTGTGGATATTTGAGTAAGACGGGTGAGTGGTTAATCTCCCCACTACCGCTATCGCCTCTACGCATCCTTATGCAGCGGCTTAATCGAACAAATGCACCTCTTCGACTTCCCCCTAATTTCTTTACGATATTATTTGAGATGTCTGCAAGGCATCTCTCAATTTCCGAATCACGATAACAGCGTTGGTCTTCATCGAATGACCTAGGTAAACGCTCTGAAAACCGGAACTGGGTTGCATCCTATTTGTTAGACAAGTATGATATATCTGTACTAAAAAAGAGAGGAAGTTCCCGCCATCATCTGCTTCGGATGGATGGACAGTGTTGTTCTCATAGAAAGCTTGCTTGACGATGTGTTTTTGCAGAAGCTTTCGGAGTGGAATGTTTTGGCTGTGGGTATCAGCCACAGTTATGAAACCATTGATTGTATACAACTGGATATTGCCAAAGGAAGCCCTTGCAGATGCAGAAACTGAAGAAAAATGGCCATGAAAAATCGCTATAAACACCTGTCCCACAGGCTTTGTCACAATTAGGATGCGCATGTCGGATCGACAGGATGGTGCAGCACGCTACGGCGTTGACAGTAAGGCTCAGTGGGAAATTCACGGTGAAACAAATGCAGGCACGGGCGGCTACAAGGCAATGGAGCAGTTGTGGGAGTTCGGAGTCCCCCCGATGGTGTGGCCACCACCCACAAGGTCATTGCAACCGATACCATGCGGTATCTGTACGAACTAAAAATTTACATCTTTGACGACAGCTCCATCACCTCTTATAAGACTTCGGTGTTGGGCGGCTATGCGATTTCGTCTGGGAAAATAGTGAAGAAAATAATGAAGGAGTCAAAATTATGCGTACTGTTTCCTACAGCAAGTCAATCCCTGTATGGAAAAATTATGATGTGATCGTTTGCGGTAGCGGCCCCGCCGGCTCCTGTGCCGCTGTGGCTGCTGCACGTCAGGGGGCAAAGGTGGCGCTGGTGGAGCGTTACGGAATTCTCGGCGGCAATCTGACGGTGGGCCACATTGGTCCTATTTTGGGCATGGTGTCTAAGGGTACCATCCGTGACGAACTGGTCACCAAGCTGGGTGTTCCCTACAACGACATGATCGGTGAAACTGGCAAAGCTCATGACATGCAGAAGGCCAAGACGATCATGATGGAGTTTGTGAATCACGAAAACATCGATGTCTATCTACAGACCATGGTGGCTGATGCCTACATGGAGAGCAATGACATCAGGGGCGTGATTATTTCCACCAAGGAGGGGTTGAAGGTTATGACCGCTGCCGTTGTGGTCGATGCCACTGGCGATGGAGACGTGGCTACTTTTGCCGGTTGCGACATCGAAAAGGGTCGTGATGACGGCCTCATGCAGCCCGTAACTCTGGAATTCACCCTAGACAATGTAGCCGAGGATGCCATCTACTGCATCGGTGATGTGGACGATGTACAGTTCAAGGGTCAGCGTTTTCTAGATTGGTGCAAGGAGCAGGGCGAGGCAGGCTTGCTACCCAAGAATATCGTGTCCGTCCGTCTGCATCCCACCAACAACAAGAATGAACGCCAAGTCAACGCTACCCAATTCAACGGTTTGGATAGTACCAAGGTAGAGACCATGTTCCAAGCAGATCTGGAGCTGCGTCGCCAGATCGACCTACTGGTGGAATTCTTCCGTAAGTATCTACCCGGCTACGAAAACTGCAAGTACATTGCCTCCGGCACCACCACCGGTATCCGAGAGACCCGTCGTGTCATCGGTGAGTACTACATCACGGCAGAAGAGATGGCTGTGGGCAAGCGTTTTGAGGATGTGGTAGTTCACAAGGCAGAGTTTGTGGTGGATATCCACAATCCCATAGGCCCCGGTCAGGCGGAAGCTAAGCTCCAGTACTGCGATCCCTACGATCTGCCCTACGGTTGCTTTGTACCAAAGAAGGTCGACGGACTGTTCATCGCTGGCCGCTGTATCTCCGGTACTCACCGGGCCCATGCTTCCTATCGTGTCATGTCCATCTGTATGGCCATGGGTGAGGCCGTCGGAATTGCTGCTGCCATGTGCGCAGCTTCCGATGTGAAGCCCCGTGATTTGGATGTAAAGATATTACAAAAGAAACTTACGGATCTCGGCATCGACCTGTTCAGCGAATAAACAATTAAAACCACCAGTTGAACTGGCGATATGCACAAGCCATAGAAGGGAATTGTATTAGCCACCTCTCAAGGTAAGATATTGAAAAGTTTCACCTTCCGCGTGGTGTTTACAGGCCATCACTAAGGCGACCTGTTTTTACGCCCTTGAATTCTTACTGCCCGTAAATAGGTATATGTATTCTTTCATCGAAACTTGGTCCGCTATTGCATCTTCTTCCAGTTGCTTTTTGATATATTGTGCAATTCTGTGCGTAAGCCACCCCAAAAGTACAACTTGATCGCAGATGGTAGTGCATCAATTCCACAAGGATGGTACAGGTTTCGAGGGGATGCGGGGAACACTTTGAAAAGTGTTCCCCGCATAGAAGATTTTTTGCTGTCACTTACACATCAAGACGGCTTTTCCGCTCGCGCATGGACTCGCCTTCGATCTGAATGGCGTAAGCGTTGTAAATGATTTGGTCACGACTGGCATCTGCCAAAGTGAACTCGTACAGATTCTCGTCCCATTCGCTGCCTTCGTTCGCGGATAGGAAGAGAACTACCTCCGCTATGGGAAAATAGCGTGGAACAACGCACACTTCATAGATATTTAAGGATAGACGGACCCCACATTTGCAAAATTTATTTATATTTTCTATGTGCGCATATACAATTGCCGCAATTTCACAACAATTTTATTCACTTATCTGTCCGTCTGTCCTTTGACAAAATATTTCGACCTCCGCAAATAGGTTGTTTTTTACCTATTTTGTACGTATAATAAAATTGAGGTGAGAAATATGACGCTTGACACAAAAGAGATGATTTCTGTAAGCGATGCAAATAAGAACTTTTCCAAGGCAACACGCATTGCCGATAAAACCGGAAAAGCCGTAATATTGAAGGGGAACCGTCCCAAATATCTTTTGCTGGATATTGAAGCCGATCCACGGCTCATTCTGTCCGATGACGAACTGATTGCTATTTCAGCAACCCGTATTTTTAAAAACCATCGGGCAGCATTTGAGGAGTTGGCAAAATGATTCTACTCACACCCGAAAAAATATTATTGCTTCATCAATTTCTGATGAAAGAAACTGGCGGTCTTGATGGCTTGCGGGATGAAGCTTTGTTTGACAGTTCTGTACAAAGTGTCTTTGCCACATTCGACGGGAGTGAGCTATATCCCAGCAAAGAGGAAAAAGCTGCAAAATTGGGATATGCTCTGGTAAAGAATCATGCTTTCATTGACGGAAACAAACGCATTGGTGTTTATGTAATGCTGATATTCCTGGACGTCAATGGAATCAAAATGATCTATTCAGACAATGATATTATAGCATTAGGCCTTGGAATCGCAGACGATTCACTGGACTATAAAGACGTTTTAACTTGGGTAAACAGGCATAAGGATGCGACGAAGTAAATTCGAAGTGGAACTACAGTAATTTGTTGGAGAAAACTACTCTTTTCCGGAATTGCACCGTGCTTTGTGGGGATTGCAATTTTTGCAACAACCACTTCTTCAACAAACTCGCTACTCTCAAAAATATTTTTGAGATAGCGGCTGATTCCAGACTTATCAATTGCAAACAGCTCCGCCATGGCCTTTTACGTCAGCCAGATGGTATCATCCAGGATCAAAGCGTCAACAAATACGTCACAGATAAGAGCAAATGTAGTCATCATTGAGCAAAGTGGGACTGCAAATGCAGCTATAAAGAATTTTATAAGTCCTTAGAGAATATCCGATGGCTTGGAAAACCGGCTCCACTTAGAAATACAGTTCCCGAAGTCGTAAGCCAATAGAAATCCGCGAGGATATGACGGGCAGAACTCCTTCTCCGCCAAATCAGAACCGGCTGTAATTTGAATTTAGACTGTTTAAATTCAAATTGCAGCCGGTTTTTTCTGCGATTTTAGACTTTTGGATTCCCTGCCGCTGCGCTTGCGGTTAAGCCGGGAAGAAGAATTTCAATGGCTGCACCTGTCCAGACAAGGCTTGGTTCCACAGATGCGCCGGGGATGAGAGGTTGGGCCGGAGGGAGGGCTTCACCGTGCCACGGGTTTAGGATGAGCGGCTCCCTATCACAGCTCTTTTTCATCAGAACATAATGAAGTTTGTTTACAGGCGCGCCATTTTCCAACATTTGACACACCAGGATGGCGTATTCTGCCGCCTGTTCCACGTCCAGCGCGGCTTCACAGAGCATTCCCAACATCTTCATTTGTGCGACTTCCTGCTTGGCAGCCGCGCTCAGTACGCCGAACATTTGCCGGATCAGCGGGTTTTCCCCAAGATGGAATACTGGTTTTGCGCCCTGCTTTGCCAAGCGGCGCATCATAAGCATGGGGTTGGAATAGCTTTCAAAGCCTGGCATCGCGCAGCCAAAGACGATGTCGTTATACAGAGCAGATATGTATGCCCTGTCGGCGGCTTCAGCTTTGGCGTGCCCGGAAATCTCCCATTCGTAATAAGCCAAGGTGAAAGCTCCGCAGGAATTTCCATCCGCTTTGCCTTGTGTGATATATTTGCACATAGTATCCACCTTCGTTTCGATGATTTACGGGCAGCGGACCCGTTTTTCTTATTATAACATGGACACTGCATGGCAGCCACAAAAAATCAGGACAAACAGTTTTGAGGGCTCAACGGTTTCCGGAAGCATCAGCCGGCGAAGCTGCGTCTCCGGCGGATACCATAAAGCGCTCCGGCAGGTTTTGTGGAAAATATGGTCTATAGCGTTATTGGCCGTTTACAGGTTTTCTGGTCAAGAACTCAAAATATTTTACATTTTGTACGTTATTGAAAAAAGATGTAAAAAAAGTTATGCTGAAAATCGGAAGGCGCGCACTGTAAAAGGGAGGGGCGCAAATACAGTGCTGTGGCTGTAAGCTGGTTTTTCGATTAAAGCACTCTTGAGAGCCGGCGTGCGGCGGAACCGTAGACAACAAAACAACGAAGAGAGGGAAAAATATGTATCGCGTATCCAATTTTACCGACAATGATGACGTTAAAACACTTGATCAAAAAGGGCCCTTCACCGTTATTGAATACCAAAGGGACCTGAGCGTGACGCCGGGTTCGGCTGTCACGGCTTTTTACTGTGCTCAGATGAACGTAAAAAAGCGGCAGGTCATATGTGATTTGAATCATGCGAATATTACCATCCAGGCCGGGGCCATGCAGTGGATGCTGGGCAATGTCAGCGCGACCACAGGAATCAAAGGCGTTGGGGACCTTTTCGGAAAAGCTGTACGGGGCAAGGTGACGGGGGAATCTGCGATCAAGCCGGAATATACCGGCAGCGGTATGCTTGTTTTGGAACCTACCTATAAGCATCTCCTGCTGATGGATGCGGCCGATTGGGGCGGCTCTGTGGTGCTGGACGACGGCTTGTTTCTTGCCTGTGACTCAAGCCTCAAACACAAAGCAGTCATGCGCTCAAATTTCTCCTCGGCGGTCGCCGGCGGCGAAGGGCTGTTTAATCTGAGCTTGAACGGCAGTGGTGTGTTTTGCATCGAGGCAGAGTGCCCCAAGGAAGAATTGGTAGAGATCATATTGGAAAATGATGTGTTGAAGATCGACGGGAACTACGCGATCGCCTGGAGCGCGGGCCTTGAATTTACGGTGGAGCGGTCTGGTAAGAGCCTGATCGGTTCAGCGGCTTCCGGGGAGGGGCTTGTAAATGTGTACCGTGGTACGGGCAAGGTGCTGATGATGCCTACCGCAAAAATGCCGAATATTTGATTGAGGCATTTCCCGACGGCGCCCGGCAACAGTCCGCCGGTGTAATCGTAAAAAGCGGCAGGTTATCCGCTGAAGGCTGTCCGCCGCTTTTGCCGCGCGGTTTTGGGGGCAT
>ERZ791719.436-NODE-436-length-20596-cov-4.61857_pt1 | contig 20596 bp, 16 predicted proteins | sample MGYA00510338_ERZ791719 | MGnify/ENA primary metagenome ERZ791719 (study PRJEB30046, sample SAMN00715131) | human gut metagenome | study: EMG produced TPA metagenomics assembly of the A metagenome-wide association study of gut microbiota in type 2... | reverse complement strand
AGCCAAATACTAAAAATGAAGATATATCCCGAAGAATTTGAAAAGACCCCGAAGAAGAGCATCAAACGCTATCTGTATCAGGAAGCGAAAGGATAAAGGAAGTGAAGGATTAAGGGAATACTCTGTGAACCTAAACTGAAAAAAAGAGTTATAATAAAGATGAAGATAATAAAGACAATATTCACGGCAGCTGTTCTGATGGCTGCCGTTTGTTTACCGGCACAGAACAAGAGTGCGGGCATCAACCTTTCCTTATGGAAAGACATCTGCACACAGCCGTATGACAGCACTCAGACGACTTATGTAAACCTCGGTCTGCTGTCTACGCTGAACCGTCTCAACGGCGTTGGCATCAACGCGCTGGGAAGCGTCATTCATGGAGATATGAACGGAGTACAGATCACAGGATTAGCCAATCTTGCCGGTGGTACGATGCGGGGTGTTCAGATAGCGGGTGTCAGCAATATCAGCGGAAACAACACCGTAGGGCTTTCCGCCGCCGGACTAGTGAATATCACAGGCGACGGCTCAAAGGGGGTCATTATTTCGGGACTTACCGGCATCGGTGGAGACAACAACTCGGGAGTAATGATAAGCGGTCTGATGAATGTGACGGGAAACATGGCTTCGGGATTTCAGTTTTCCGGCGTGTCAAATATCACGGGACAGAGTTTCAACGGTATGATGACTTCCGGACTCTTGAATGTGGTAGGCGAAAACATGAACGGTCTGCAGATTGCCGGTATCGCCAATATCACCGCAAAAGACCTGAATGGCGCACAGATCGGGTTATGCAACTATGCGACGAAGGCTCATGGCTTTCAGATCGGTCTGGTCAATTACTACAGGGAAGATATGAAAGGATTACAACTCGGCCTCGTGAACGCGAATCCCGATACAAGAATACAAATGATGGTATATGGCGGTAACGTCACGCCCGCCAACATAGGAGTGCGTTTCAAGAACCAACTGTTTTATACGATCTTGGGAGTGGGTGCATTCGATCAGAATCTGAACGATAAATTTTCTATCAGCACGTCTTACCGTGCCGGATTGGCGGTACCTGTTTACAAAGGTTTGTCCATTAGCGGTGACCTCGGATTCCAGCATATAGAAACGTGCTCCAACAAGGATGAAGTGATTCCCCGACGGCTTTATGGATTGCAGGCACGAGCGAATCTGGAATATCAGATCAGCAAGAAATTCGGCATCTTTGCCACCGGTGGTTACGGACTGACACGGTATTACAACAAATCCGGTAATTTCGATAAAGGAGCGATCATAGAAGCAGGTATTGTCCTCTTCTAAGGCTGATTAATAAGTAATAGGTAATAAGTATTAAGTATTAGGTAATAAGTATTAGGTATTAACCGTAGCTATCATTTAGAGGTATATCTATCTGTCATTCAAAGTTTTCATCACTTTATCAAAGTGAAACAATTCGATAATGACGAGCATAAGTATCTGTCATCCTGAGCTTGTCGAAGGATCTCCTCTTTTGTAGTCACAAAGAAGAGATTCTTCCTCCTTACAGTCGTCTGAATGACAGACAGATGCGTCTCTAAATGGCAGCTACGGTTAATACCTAATACTTATTACCTAATACTTAATACTTATTACCTATTACTTATTTATACTTTCTCTTTAATCAACCCGATGCGATAAGCCACAAGCAACTTCTTCAAATCCTGAATCTGCGTCACAAGTTCCTTCCCTTTATCGGTGTCTTTCACCATCATCCGTTGCGAATTGAACTCCAGTACAAAGTTGGTTGACTTGATATCCAGCCCTTCTTCAATAGCTTTCTGCCTGGACTGGAACGGCTCATGCTGCACCAGCTGCATCCCGTGAGAATGGTAGACAAGCGTATAGCCCGCAATTCCCGTCTCCGGTTGATAGGCCTTGGAGAATCCTCCGTCAATAACAAACAGTTTGCCATTTGCCTTCATCGGCTGTTCACCTTGAATTGTCTTTACAGGCACATGACCATTGATGATATGAGAATGAGGTCCCAATGCCCCGAACTCATCTAATATCTGATCGCAGATATCTTCACGATTGCGAAGCGTGTAGTAATATCCCTTCTTTTCCTTTTGTATCTCCTTGTCTTCCAGAAAATAGCGTTCGAAAGTCGCCATCTTATCTTTATCAAACAGAGGAGCTTCCGGACCACACCACATATACCAGATATAGTCCATCGCAAATTCTTTATCATCCTCTCCTTCTTCGTCAAAGTATGCGGTACGAATCAGCTGATCGGCCTTATCGAGCAACTTACGTCCCCAATATTCCTTGCCACGTATCTTGACATGCTTGAAACTGCCATCCTCATTCAAAGGTACCGAAGCGTGGTAGAGAAGATTGGAATTGGAAACCAGATACATTCCGCCATACGTAAACAGGCAACGCATATGCTTCTTCAACTTCTCGCTATTCATAAACGAATAGTGAATCTTTTCCACAAGTTCCCGTTCTTCGTCGGTCAGTCGATAAGGATCGGCAGGGTCTATGGTCGGGAAGTTTGTGTCACGCAGGGCATATTCTTTGCCTTCGTACACAAAGACTCCACGCTCAAAATCGATCTTCTCCAACAGCTTCCGGTTGCTCATTCCGAACTCCGGACGACGGTCTATTATTTCAGCTTCCAGCTTAAACTGGATAATCGTAATCGCCTTATGCATCTGAGTAATCAGACGCAAAGTCTTCTCATTGTAATTGCCATCGGCAAAATTCATCTTCGGCATAAAGATGGTACACGGATCATCGGCATAAGTATCCATGGCGAAAGTTGCCAAAGGAAGGAGATTGATTCCATAACCGTCTTCAAGAGTACCCAGATTGCCGTAGCGCATGGACATACGGATCACGTTGGCTATGCAACTGTCATTGCCGGAAGCGGCTCCCATCCACAGGATATCATGGTTGCCCCATTGAATGTCGAAGTTGTGGTAATTGCACAAAGTATCCATGATGATGTGCGCTCCGGGACCACGGTCGTATATATCACCCACGATATGGAGAGAGTCAATGGTCAGACGCTGAATCAGATTACACATGGCTATAATAAAGTCATCCGCCCGCTTGGTAGAGATTATGGTGCTGATGATGACATTGATATATGCGTGTTTGTTCGGCTCGACAGACGTTTCGTGCAGTAATTCCTGAATGATGTAAGAGAACTCTGCGGGCAGGGATTTTCGAACTTTGGAACGGGTGTACTTGGAAGATACATTCTGACAAACCTTCACCAACTGGTTCAGAGTGATCAGATACCAGTCGTCCAGGTCCTTCTCGCGGGCTTTTACCAGCTGAATTTTCTCTTCCGGATAATAGATCAACGTGCAGAGTTCTTTCTTCTCCGCTTCGCGCAGGGTATTGCCGAAAATCTCGTTCACTTTGCGTTTTACCGCACCCGAAGCATTCTTTAATACATGCTGGAAGGCTTCGTATTCACCGTGTATGTCTGTCAAGAAATGCTCCGTTCCTTTAGGCAGATTCAGGATAGCCTCCAGATTAATAATTTCCGTACTTGCATCGGCAATAGTAGGAAAACTCCGGGAAAGCAGCTGCAAGTAGCGGAGATCGCCAACTATGCTTTCGGGAGTTATATTACTTTGAGCAGTCATTATGTGTACTATTTAACTATTTACAATATGCTATTTATCAACTTATCGTTTCTCGCTATAAATATAACGATTTATCATGTACTTATTACAAATTCCAGCCTTTAATGTTCATCGTCAGCCCAATAAAAACATCAACAGCACCTGCGCAATGATCACCCGCAGAAACATACACAACGGATATACCGTAGCATAAGCGACGGAAGGATTGTCACCCGGTATCGTATCGTTCGCATAATTCAGCGCCATCGGATTCGCCATACTGCCGCACAACATACCGGATACACTGCCGAAATCTATCTTCATAATCTTGAAAGCGACAAAACCGACCAGAACCGTCGGAATAATTGTCAGTCCGGCTCCCAAAGCTATCCAAAGCAGTCCTTCCGGACGGAAGACGGTATCGAAGAAATGGGCACCGGCATCCAGACCAAGACAGGCAAGATACATGGAAAGCCCCAAGGCACGCAGCATCAGATTGGCGCTGCGGGTAGTGTAAGTGATCATGTGTATCCGTGGACCGAAAGTTCCCAGCAGGATCCCCACGATAATCGGTCCGCCTGCCAAACCCAGCTTCACGGGGGTACTGATTCCCGGTATAGAGAACGGGATCGCTCCCAATGCCAATCCCAATACGATGCCTATAAATATGACAACAAGATTAGGTTCTTTCAGACTTTTCACTGCATTTCCCAATACTTTTTCTACATTCTGAATGGCTGCTGCCTCACCTACTACTGTCAGGCGGTCGCCCAGTTGGAGAATCAGTTCCGGAGTGGCAAGTAGTTGCACACCCGAACGGTACACACGGCTGATATTGATTCCATAATGGTTTCTTAGCCTCAATGAGCCAAGTTTCTTTCCATTCAGTTCGGGGCGGGTTACGACAATACGCTGCGAGATCAATTCGCTGTCGATTGCATTCCAGTCGATGTCTTCCTTGTTCCAGTCCGTATTTTCTTCCTGTTCACCGAAAAGTACTGTCAGAGCCAGGACATTCTTTTCCGCTGTGATCACCAGCAGGCGGTCGCCTTCTTTCAATACCTTGTCGGAGGTAGGAATACTGACATGACCGTCACGCCACAAACGGGAAATCACAAATTTCGGATAACTCATCTGAGCTATATCCTTGATACTTTTATTAAAAATAGCGGGGTTATGTACTTGAAACGCTGCGATAAAGGTTTTGTTGGCATCGTCCTTTTCTTTAATCTCCAAGTCTTCTTTATGAACCAGGAATTTACGAATCAGCAGTACGGCAAGAATCACACCGATCACTCCCATCGGGTAGGCTACCGCACACCCCAAAGCCGGAGTACTGCTTTCTATGCCCATCTGTTTAAGTGTCTGCTGCGCAGCTCCCAACGCAGGAGTATTAGTAGTGGCTCCGCAAAGGATACCCACCATATCAGGAAGTGACACACCTGTCGCATAACTGGCAACAACAGTCAGCAAAGTACCCAACAGAACTACGGCCAACGCCAACATATTCAGCGTCACCCCTCCTTTCCGGAAAGAACTGAAGAAACCGGGCCCTACCTGAAGTCCCAGTGAATATACGAAAATAACCAGTCCGAAACTTTCTGCATAATTCAGCATCTGTGGATCAACCGAAAGCCCGAAGTGCCCGGCAAGGATACCTGCAAAAAAAACAAAAGTGACTCCCAGAGATACTCCCCAGAAATGCACTCTTCCCAGCCCCAGCCCAATCGCAGAAATCAGTGAAAGCACCCCAACTGCCTGTAAGGCAGAATGTTCGAGAAACAGATTATATAACCACTCCATGAATTAAACATACTAATAGGGCGCAAAGATAAAAACTATTTAGTCCCATTCAAAACTTTTAAGCTTCCATTTCGCGCCCTATCTCTTCTCTAAATTCTTAATATCCTGAAATCTTATATGTTATCCTTTAAATTATCTGTCTGTTATCCGCAATCTTTTTACCTGTCACCTCCACCTATCGCTTTTTACCTTTTCAACCTATTCCATGTGGTATCTTTCTACCTGTCGTTATCCGAAATCTCTCTACCTGTCATCTTTTGTGTAATCATCATTTTCTTTTCATTTGCCGGTACTTTCCATCTGCCGGCTATTATCTCACCTACCTGTATATTCTACGAAATTATTCCGACCATCCAGATAACCGCTCAACCGATTTCCACCGATGTATACATCATCCAGATAAGATACATCATTGCGACCGTAATCCATTCGAATGGAAGTCTGTGCATAATTCTCCCAGTTCCAGCGGAAATGGTATTCGAATGTCTCCACATGTCCATTAGGATATTCCACCCGAATAAAATCAACACCTGTCCGGTCCAAATAAAAGTCGAGTTCCTGACGGCAACGGTTACCGTCCACATCCCGATAAAAACTTACCCATGTACGGCTACATAAATCAGAAGAACGATTGTAGTAACCACCACCAATATTATCATCATCATAAAAACTATCGATTTCTACTTCACAAGAAGTCAGACTCAACGTTAACACAGCCATTAAAGCCAGTCCTAAGTATCTAAATGCGTTCGTTTTCATATTCCTTTATTTTTAATGGTTCCTTTATTAATCCTATCACTTATCTTTCGATATCACAAAAGTAGAGAATGAATTCTCCTTATGAAATTGAAAATTCCTACTTGTTTAGGGGAATTCACCTAATGGAAGAGGTAAATCCCCCCAACGTACTGGATACCTTACAGATTCCCAGATAGCCAAGAAGACACGCTCCCAGCCCTCTAAAACCTTAATAAACATTGAATCAAATATTCAATTATTTAATCAATGTTATAAATCAAGCCATTTAGCCCGATTTATTTGCAGATATCACAAAACTCCGTATATTTGCAATGTGTTTTTCATAGTATTAGATTTAAGGTTAACAAAAAGATTGGCTGTCTGGGATAGATAGCCTTTTTTTATGCCCTTTTTTCGTATATTTGAGGGACATAAAACTAGCATGAATATTATGAGGACAATCTTGTTAACTCTGTTACTTTCTGTTGCGGCAATATCGTCATTTGCCCAGACAAATACTTATCGGGAGTGTACAAGTCAGAATTTTAAAATAATCTCATATACACGGGAGCTTTCTCCCCAAGGATGCCAGCAATCTCCGATATATGTGAAGCCCAAGCGTTCGTAATACGAAGTATGACTGGTGCTTAAATATAATTTCGAGAATCCGGATTTCAGTGTATCCTTCTTGGCTTGTTCTATTAAAAGATTGGCGTAATGATTTCCCCTATACTTTTCTTCAATGAATAAGGCAACCAACCAAGGATATAAATCCGCACGAGAGTTAAAATCGTTGCTGGTAAGTCCCGCACATCCTATTATTTCATCACCATTCATTAAAAGGTACCATTGAGGAATGGGATTTTCGGCATTCAGAGAATGTCTGAAACAATTGTCATACACCATTTTCGTGTTCTCGTTACCCCACTTGCTTTGGAAATAGGCGATAGCTCTTTCCAGATACTGAGGTGAGTCTCTGAGTGAAACTAGATTCATACGTTTATTGTATTGTTTATATTTAATATTGCCAAAGTTATAAAAGTATTTTTGAAAACCAATAGGTTGCCTGTTTTATCTGACTAATTCTGTATATTTGCAAGTATGTCCTGCTTATTAAATAATATCATAATATATATGGAGAATAAAGAATTGCGTGAAAGAATGCTTTCGGGAAAAATGTATAATGACTTGTCTGTAGAACTGGTTCAAAGAAGAGAACAGGCTGTTTTCCTGACCAATGATTATAATTCCACTTATGGAAAGCCTAAAGAAGTTCGGGAGGCATTGTTACGTAAACTATTGAGGTGTATTGGCAGTAGTGTTCATTTTGAACCGAATTTCCGGTGTGAGTTTGGATTCAATATCAGTATCGGCAATAATTTCTTCGCCAATTTTGATTGCATCATGTTGGACGGAAATCTCATTACGATAGGCGTCAATGTATTATTAGGGCCCCGTGTCGGTTTATATACGGCCAATCATGCGCTCGATCCGCAGGAACGTCTTATGGGCGGGTGCTATGCCCATCCGATTGTCATTGAAGATAATGTATGGGTAGGTGCCGGCGTTCATATAATGGGTGGTGTCACTGTCGGGAGAAATTCAGTAATCGGTGCGGGCAGTGTGGTGACAAAGAGCATTCCGGAGAATGTAATTGCCGCAGGTGTTCCCTGTAAAGTTATTCGGGAAATAACCGATGAAGACAAGACCGGTTTTCTGCCTTAGTGTTTTACGGATGAACTAGCTCGCTACTTACTGAAATTTAAGGATCGTTTCACAATCCTTTGTCCCGCAATATGCGAAAGATTATTCGTCTGACAACTGTTGAACTTTCGTCTGACAGCTGTTTCTTTTTCGTCTAACAACTGTCAGACGAAAGTTCAACAGTTGTCAGACGAATACTTTTATGTAATTTCAATACTAGAGTTTAGCAAAGTCGTCCATAAGTTTCCTTGATTTTGTCCTAACTATATTCCTTTTGTTTATTGCTGATTACCATAATTTGCAATCTATCCATTCCAGTTTGTCGAATAGCCATAATTCAAAAAAGAACAAGATAAATGGGAGGATAATGATGAAGGTCATAGTCACTCCACTACTTTTCGAGTGTCGGTAATGATTGATAATAGCTTTTTTTCTGTCTTTACGGTAACGAAAAAATATGAAAATGTAAGGCAATAAAAGAATCAGTACTTGATAAAATATGACCGCATTGTCTCCAAAGTGATGGGTTACACTCGTGAATCCAAATGCCGGAAAAGCTACGATCATTATCCAATACTCCAGTAAAATGAATGCACCGGAGCATCTGAAGGCTTTCTTGCTCCATTGTTCACCCTTAAAATACAGATAATCGAAGAAATAATATCTGTATTTGGGAGGATGTAATCTTTGTTTTACGCGTTCGAAATAATTATCTGTTTTATTCGTACCTTTTTTCATTTAATTGATTAATAGGAATTACATATTACAACTTACTCGACGTATTTAGTAAGTCTCTCTGTTTAAAAAAGAATTGAGCCATTTTTGAGAGAATTCTTTTTGCTCACGAGTATTCGGAAATTCCTGAATCTCTGCATAATCAAATATCGTTGCGATATCTTTTTTTAATGCAGGTTTTCCAAGAGTCAGGATATATACCTTATTGGAGACACTCATCATTCCCGATTGATGAGCATTTATTATTATGGGGTGTATACCTTATTTATATCATACTTTTTCATACATTTGTTTGTTTTGGATCACTGATAATGGCTAAGCGGGGAACGCTGTAAGCGTTATCCTGCTTCGTTAATAACTTTTTTCTGTTGTGAATTATTAAGACGTTGAACTAACATCTTCTTGAACTCTGTACTATTACATTCATTTATAAGTTCTCTATATTCAAGAGATTTTATTTCTGAATACACAGACTCTATTAAATGTAGTAATGTCCATTCTATCCCATATAAAGCAGTCGGTGGAAAGAGCTTGATTAAAATATGTGCTTCATCCAAAGTGACAGGTTTAACTATCTTGCCTAATAAGTCTGCATATTCATCAACTAATGCAGCCGTTATTCGTTCATCTGCTTCATCGGGCATTGCACCCATTAAAGCTAATTGTTCAACTTCTTTTCTCATAACAATGTTGTTACTAATGAATAAATAATCACACTCGACGAGTAGAGGTTATTTCAGTAACCGATACTATAAGGCGAGGTTACTGAATTCTATTTTCTAATTCGATATATGCTACTGACAAAGTTATGAAACTATTAATGAAAAACAATCTAGCGTCCATTTTATTTTATTTACATGACAGACATTGTGATAATATGTATATATTAGCCATTCACTGAAAAAATGACCTTTTCTTAAAAAGAGGATATTTACACAGGCACTAAAGACCGTAATTACATATCACTTATCAAGGAGAATAGAATATCTCCGTCATTTGTAAATACGAAATTCTATCTTTATGTAATTGGAAGTGTTCTTAGAGTAAAATGGTAACCATTTCCTGTTAATACTTATCATTTAGATGGATTAATTAAGGAAGGTACTCCGTTCTGTCATTTTCTATTTTATCGGTATTTATGATGAACTAGAGAAAAAACGAGCAAAAACAGCCTTTTTATAACTTCCTCACTGATGAAAAACAAGTTCATTAGTAAGGGACGGAGCGTTGGTTTTAAAGGAACACCTCGTTCCTTTAAAACCAAAGAGTACTGAATGACTAAAAAAAGATGCATATTTCATACAGTATTATGCAGGATGAACTCGTATTCCTGCATATTATTGCACTAATTTATGCAGGATATGCTGTCGTTCATGACTTTTTGAGCAAATTCCTATTGGCATAATATTAAATTTGGAACATTTAGACTGAAAGGACATTTATCTTATCAATTCCACATCTTGTCTACAAATGAGGCGTGTTCGTCTCATTTGAAAAACCAGCAATGTAGTATCCCTTATCTTCGTGTCGAAATAAAAAACAGAATAAGTCATGAAGATGAATAAAACTATGTTGTTAGGGGAAGTAGCAAACCGTTCGGGGATTCCGGCAGATGAATGCGGAGTAGTACTTAAAACTTTTGAAAGAGTCCTTTGCGAAGAACTCACACGGAAACTGTACCGTTATGGAGGATGGATATTGCTGTTGATCGGTTTGTTTATATCAGCCTTTGCTTTCGGGCAAATATCGGATCGGAAAGGGCGTCCGGTCCAGACCATTCGTGGGATGGTTGTTGACGGAGATTCCAAATATCCTATACCGTATGCGACAGTTAGATTGTCAGATAAAGAGGGGATGGGGACGACAACCGACAGTTTGGGACGTTTCACCATTCCGCAGGTTCCCGTCGGGAGACATACGGTAGAGGCAGCGTTCATGGGATATGAACCCGGCATTTTCAGAGAAATACTGGTGACTTCCGCCAAAGAAGTCTATTTGGAAATACCTTTGAAAGAAAGCGTCAACGAACTAAGTGAAGTAGTGGTCCGTGCGCGGACGAACAAAGAAGAAGCGATGAATAAGATGGCAACTACCGGAGCACGTATGCTGAGCGTGGAGGAAGCGAGCCGTTATGCAGGCGGATTCGACGACCCTGCACGTCTGGTTTCCGCTTTTGCCGGAGTGGCGCCCAGCGTCTCTTCGAATGGAATTTCGATTCATGGCAATGCACCCCATCTGTTGCAATGGAGGCTGGAGGATGTAGAAATCCCGAATCCGAATCACTTTGCGGATATTGCCACCTTGGGTGGAGGAATCCTTTCTTCCCTTAGCTCACAGGTACTTGGAAATTCCGATTTCTTCACCGGAGCTTTTCCGGCTGAATATGGAAATGCAGTGTCCGGCGTGTTCGACATGAAGTTGCGCAACGGTAACAATCAAAAGAACGAAAACACGATCCAAGTGGGAATCATGGGAATTGACGTTGCTTCCGAAGGTCCTTTGAGCAAGAAGCATAAAGCCTCGTATATCTTTAATTATCGTTATTCTACCACAGGATTACTGAATCTTGACGGTGGAACGATGGACTATCAGGACCTGAACTTCAAACTGAACTTTCCCACAAAGATGGCCGGGATTTTCTCGGTATGGGGAACCAGCCTGATTGACAAATTTAAGAGTGACATGGAGAGGAACCCTGAGAAATGGGAATATCTGGGCGACCGCAGCGAATCACGTGACAAGCAGTATATGGCTGCCGGAGGTATCAGTCACCGTTACTTTTTCAATAGTGACGCATCGCTGAAAACAACCGTTGCCGCTACCTACTCGCAGTTGGACGGAGGCGCTTCCATGTTCAATCATGCGTTGGAATCGACTCCTTATATGGACCTTGAATCAAGGCATACCAACCTGATACTGACCAGCACCTTCAACCGTAAATTCAGTAACCGCTTTACCAATAAGACAGGATTCACTTATACTGCCATGTTTTATGACATGAACCTTGCCATAGCTCCATACGAAGCTCAGCTGCTGGAAACGGTATCGAAGGGAGATGGCAATACGAGTCTGATTTCTGCTTACAATAGTTCTTCTGTCGGACTGAGTGACCGTTGGACTCTCAATGCCGGTATCTACGGACAATACCTGACGTTGAATAATAAATGGTCTGTCGAACCCCGTGCCGGACTGAAATGGCAGGCTACCCCAAAAGCGACCTTTGCTTTAGCTTACGGCATATACAGCCGGATGGAGAAAATGGACGTCTACTTTGTGAAAACGAAGAGTACGGGAAATCAATCCGTCAACAAGAACCTCGACTTCACCAAGGCGCAACACATCATGCTGTCTTTCGGCTACAAGATTTCGGACCGCATGAATCTGAAAATAGAACCTTATGTACAGTTTCTGCACGATGTACCGGTAATGGCGGACAGTTCCTATTCCGTACTCAACCGCTCCGACTTTTATGTAGAAGATGCGCTTGTCAACAAAGGAAGAGGCCGGAATATCGGGATTGACATAACCCTCGAACGCTTCCTGGAAAAAGGACTTTATTACATGATCTCCGGTTCGTTGTTCGACTCCCGTTACCGTGGCGGAGACGGTGTATGGTACAACACGAAGTTCAACCGCAACTATGTCATCAACGGACTGATCGGCAAGGAGTGGATGTTGGGACGCAACAAACAGAATATTCTTAGCATCAACCTGAAACTGACCTTGCAGGGCGGCGACCGCTATTCCCCGATTGACATGGAAGCAACCATGAAGCATCCGGACAAGGAAGTGCTGTACGATGAAAGGAAGGCATTCTCCAAACAGTATTCGCCCATGTTGATCGGCAATTATACCGTCAGCTACCGCATCAACAAGAAAAAAGTATCTCATGAATTTGCTGTGAAGGGCTTGAATTTTATGGGCACGAAAGAGCACTACGGACATGAGTATAACGTGAAAACCGGAAAGATAGATGCAACCGACGGCTCTACCGTTCTGACTAATGTGAGTTATAAGCTTGAATTTTAGATATCCGGTATAGAGACCATAACGGAAAATGTTTTATCTTCGTACCCAATGAAGCATATGGCAACTGAAACAACTGCAACAGGCAACGAATCGGCCTTTTTATATAGATTGCTCGTAAGTCCGGCATTCCGATGGATGCGGTATCTGATACTTGTCATGGTGTTGGGTACTATCTCCTTCAATCAGGTCTTCATCATTTTTATGGACTATCGGGATATACTGGGCGTATGGATTTATGTGTTCACGTTTATATATATGCTCACATACGTTGGCGTTATTTGTCTGAACCTTTTCTGGTTATTCCCGAAATATTTGTTGAAAAGGCATTATATGACCTATCTGTCGGTGCTGTCTGTGGCAATGGTCATTGCGCTGCTGATACAGATGGTCATAGAATACCTTGCTTACTCCCATTGGCCGCAGCTTCATGCGCGGGGATCGTATTTCTCGGTTCCCATGCTGATGGACTACATTTCTTCTTTTATGCTGTCAACGCTTTGCATGATAGGAGGAACGATGACTTTGCTTCTGAAAGAATGGATGATTGAGAATCAGCGTGTTTCACAGATGGAAAAGGCGCATGTACTGTCCGAAGTGGAACAGCTCAAAGAGCAGGTCAGCCCCGAACTTCTTTTCAAAACGTTGCATCATTCGGGTGAACTGACATTGACCGAGCCGGAAAAGGCTTCGAAGATGTTGATGAAGCTGAGCCAGTTGCTGCGCTATCAGTTATATGATTGCAGCCGGCAAAAAGTATTGCTCAGCAGTGAAATCGTCTTCCTTACCAACTATCTGACATTGGAGCAAAGCTCCCTTCCGCAATTCCGCTATCAGTTTACTTCGGAAGGGGAGGTAAACAGGGAGCTGGTTCCTCCTCTGCTCTTCATTCCTTTTGTGCAGCATATCGTGGAGTTGACGCACGAACAGCAGATATCGATTCCTGTCTCTTTGGACATCCATCTGAAAGCGGAGAAGGGTACGATTGTATTCACTTGTATGTGTCCGCAACTTAATCTCTCCGTAAACAGGGGACTGGAACGGATCAGACAAAGGCTGGACTTATTGTATGGCGACCGCTACGGACTATCTTTTACCATGGAATGTATAAGACTGGAACTGAATGGAGGGGAATAATGAGAATAAGTACAAACGATAAAAATACGCTCGACAGGAATCCCGGTGACGGAACCATGAACAGCAGCAGTGTCACCGCTTTTCTGCTGAGTCCTCATTGGAGGATATACAGACATATCCTCTTGCAGGTGGCTGTTCTGCTGATTACAATCAATGTTTTTTGGTACGAGCCTTTGCAGGTGGTCTCTCTCTTGAAACGCTTTGGAGGCTGTCTGGTCTATTTCTTGTCTATGAATGCGGTGATATATACTAATCTGTATATTCTGGTTCCTTCTTTTCTGTTAAAGAACCGTTTGGGTGGTTATGTTCTAGCTGCGATAGTTACCAACTTAGTGGTCATCCTTTTCCTTTCAGTTACGCAGGGAATGCTTTTTGAAGTTATTTTGCCTGTCAGGAATCCCGATGGATTTGCCACTTTCATCAACACCTTTTCGGGGATACTTACTATGGGTTTTGTCACCGCAGGTTCGGCGGCTATTTCATTGTTCACTCATTGGCTGCGTCATAATCTGCGCATTGATCAGCTGGAATCTACCACTTTGCAATCGGAATTGAAGTTCCTTAAGAGCCAGATTAATCCGCACTTTCTGTTCAATATGCTGAACAACGCCAATGTACTGATAAAGCGGAATCCGGAAGAGGCTTCCAAAGTTCTTTTCAAACTGGAAGATTTGCTGCGGTACCAGATAAATGACAGTTCGCGCGAAAGGGTTGCTTTAGCCTCAGATATCCGTTTTCTGAACGACTATTTGAATCTGGAAAAGATACGCCGGGATCATTTTCAGTTTACAATGGAGCAGGAAGGGGATATTGACTCCATCTGGATTCAGCCGTTATTGTTTATCCCGTTTGTGGAGAATGCGGTAAAGCATAGTTTTGATAGCGAGCATCCTTCGTCTGTACATTTTTCTTTTAAGGTAGAAGAGAATCGGTTGGAGTTCCGTTGTGAAAATACGATGCCGGCGGTTGCTGTCAGCAACAAGGTAGGAGGAATCGGGCTTGCGAATATTCAGCGTAGATTAGGATTGTTATATCCCGACCGTTATGAATTGGAGCAGATAGAGAATGAAAATCGGTATATGGTAACTTTATGTATAACGTTATGAATTGTATTATTGTAGACGATGAACCATTGGCACGGGAGGCTATGAAATTGCTGATAGAGGAGGCGGAATGTCTTCAGCTGGTGGGAAGTTTTAACAGTGCCGCCACGGCTTCCGACTTTATGGAGCAGCACGTAGTAGACCTTGTCTTTCTGGATATTCAAATGCCCGGCATTACGGGAATTGAGTTTGCCCGTACCATTTCCAAACGGACATTGGTAATCTTTACCACTGCCTATACGGAGTATGCACTGGATAGCTACGAAGTGGACGCAATTGATTATCTGATAAAGCCGGTGGAGGCGGAGCGCTTTCAGAAGGCGGTTGAGAAGGCGCAGTCTTATCATTCTTTATTATTACAGGAAGAAAAGGAAGCCATTGAGACGATTGTGGCTGCCGAGTATTTCTTTGTAAAGGCGGAACGCAGATACTTCAAGGTCAACTTCTCTGATATCCTTTTTGTAGAAGGCTTGAAAGATTATGTAATTCTACAGTTGGGCGAACAACGCATCATCACCCGTATGAGTCTGAAAGCGGTCTTTGACTTGTTGCCGAAGGACTCTTTTTTACGGGTCAATAAATCGTATATAGTCAATACAGCCCATATCGATTCGTTCGACAATAATGATATATTTATCAAGTCGTATGAGATTGCTATCGGGAATAGTTATCGGGATGACTTCTTTGAAGGATTCGTGATGAAACAACAAAGATGGTGACAGGTCTTGCGATGTTTTTTATGTCATATATATCCGTTAGTCTTTAATCTGATGCAATATTGGTAGATAAAGGAAAGTTTATAAAAGAATCTGCCCTCTGTCAGTCATTAGAATGCTGATAGAGGGTAGTTGCATATCAAGAAAAAATCGAAATTAGTTTATTTAGCTTCGTTATTCTGTTTCAAAAGAAATTCGTCGATTGCTTTCTTCAACTGGTCTTTGGGCAAAGCCCCTTGCGTGATTCTCGGTTCTTCTTTCATCGGAATCAGTAACAGGGTGGGGATACTGCGGATACCGAATGCGGCAGCCAGTTCCTTTTCCTGGTCCACATCAATCTGATAGATGTCTACCTTACCGCTGTATTCTTTGCTCAGTTCTTCCAGAACAGGATGCAGCGCTTTACACGGTCCGCACCATGTTGCATAGAAATCGACGATTGCCGGACGTTTGCCTTCAAATTTCCAATCATTCGGATTGGCTTCAAAATCATATACCTTCTTTAAAAACTCTGCTTTATTTAATGATACTACTTCCATTTTATTGTCCTCCTTTGTTGGTTCATTACTCTTTTTATTTTCTCCGCCATTTCCCGCACAAGCTGTGGTGGCCAGTACGATAGCGAAAGCGCTCATAATGCTTTTAATCAGTTTCATAAATCTTTTCGGTTTATTTGTTTCTATGTTGCAAAGGTAAGGCGAAATAGCTTCCCGTGAAATAGCGATTTGACTGGAACACTTGGCAAAATTTCCCATCACTGCTCCTTTAACGCTAAAAAATGTCTTTTTATCTTTGGAAGTAATAAAAATATGCACTACTTTTGTCGCGATAAAATGAGTATTCACCCTTTAAAATGATGGAAAGGGTATTAATTATGTTGGAGCTATAATATTTTCAAATTAGGACTAAGTTGTCTCGTCGGGAAGACGGGGCTTTGCGACATTTTGTTTTTTACGTTTACCGCAACTCTGCTGCTGGCGGTAATAGTTGATTAGTCCTGCAATCACATTTTTTATTTTTCAAATTATTCACTTCAATGCTGTGGATGGATGTTTTATATCCGTATCCGAAGCATTGGCATACCGTGTATAACCTTACTTTCCGCTGTTGAGGCGGACGGGGTGTGGTATGCGAACAGAAAAAAAGTATGGGAATACGATTAAAAGATTTAAGTAAACTGGGATATCGGGATAATGTAGCCCGTAGTCTGGTAGTAGACATTGTAGGCAAATATTGCAAACATGACACGAAGGAACAGATTGCAATGACTTTGAGCAATATACTCGAACATCCCGAATCTTATAAAAACAATGAAATATGGAGTAAGCTGGCGGAACGCCTGTCGCCTACTGTTCATGCGAAAGAGTTCGTAGCTTACGACTTACGGGAAGATCCGTTGATGTATAAAACCTATGGAGGTAAGTTTATCGAGACTCTTGCCAAACAACAGATGAATTTGGCTATGCGCCTGCCTGTAACGGTCGGCGGAGCGTTGATGCCCGATGCGCACGCCGGTTATGGATTGCCTATCGGTGGGGTACTGGCTACTGATAATGCCGTGATACCGTATGCTGTCGGGGTTGATATCGGTTGCCGGATGAGTCTGACGGTATTTGATGCGAAAGCAGACTTCCTGAAACGATATTCTTATCAGATAAAGGAGGCTTTGAAAGACTTTACACATTTCGGAATGGATGGCGGCCTGGGCTTTGAACAGGAGCATGAAGTGCTGGATCGGGAAGAATTTCGGTTGACTCCTTTATTAAAGGATTTGCAGGGAAAGGCCGTGCGGCAACTCGGAAGCTCCGGAGGTGGGAATCACTTTGTGGAGTTCGGCGAAATTGCTTTGCAGGCGGATAATGTGCTGAATCTTCCGGAGGGGAGTTATGTTGCTTTGCTGTCTCATTCCGGTTCACGTGGCTTGGGTGCTGCTATTGCCAAACATTACAGTCTGTTGGCCCGTGAAGTCTGCAAACTTCCTCGGGAGGCGCAGCATTTTGCGTGGCTGAGTCTGGACTCCGAAGAAGGGCAGGAGTATTGGATGAGTATGAATCTGGCAGGAGACTATGCCCGTGCCTGTCACGAGCGTATTCACTTGAATCTGTCTAAAGCATTGGGACTGAAACCTGTTGCGAATGTCAACAACCATCACAACTTTGCGTGGAAAGAGGAGATAGTTCCGGGACGTATGGCGATTGTGCATCGCAAAGGGGCAACTCCTGCACAAAAAGGACAGGCGGGTCTGATTCCCGGAAGTATGGCTACGGCAGGTTATCTGGTTTGTGGCAAAGGGGTGGAAGAATCCTTGTGCTCTGCTTCTCATGGAGCCGGAAGAGCGATGTCCCGGCAAAAAGCAAAGGAGAGTTTCACTCAGTCGGCTTTGAAAAAGATGCTGTCGCAGGCAGACGTGACATTGATAGGCGGAAGTATCGAGGAAATGCCTCTGGCATATAAAGACATCGATCGGGTGATGTACACGCAGGAGACTTTGGTGGAAGTGCAGGGTAGATTTATGCCTCGCATCGTACGAATGAATAAAGAATAAGGCGATGAAGGAGAAAGTCTATTTACAGATAACTTCCGGCAGGGGACCTGCGGAATGTTGCCGGGTGGTGGCATTGGTACTCGAAAGAATAGTAAGACAGGCGCAGGCAAGCGGACTGAAAGTGGAAATGATAGAACGTGAAGTGGGACCGGTCAACCGGACACTGCTTTCGGCTACCATTGCTCTTCAAGGCACAGCGAGCGGAGAACTGGCGGATGAATGGGAGGGAACGGTGCAATGGATTGCCCAAAGCCCGTATCGCATTTATCACAAGCGGAAAAACTGGTTTGTCGGTGTGCATTCGTTTGTGTTGTCGGAGAGTCAGGAGGCTACAGAAAGAGATTTCCGCTATGAAACCTTACGGGCTTCCGGTCCGGGCGGGCAGCATGTCAACAAGACAGAGTCCGCGGTCCGTGCCGTTCACATCCCGTCCGGGATGAGTGTGGTAGCTTCCGACCAACGTTCACAATGGCAGAACAAGAAGCTGGCAACGGAACGCCTGTTGGTGAAACTTTCGTCATGGACGATGGAACAGGCGATGATTCAGGCGCAGGAAAACTGGAGTAATCATAATCATCTTCAACGGGGGAATCCCGTGAAGGTGATTCGGGAACCGTTGATTTAGCTGTGAGCAATAAAAAATATATAAAGTGACTAAAAAGTCGGTTCTATCTCCCATTCCCCTCTCTCTTCGGGAAGGAGGAGAGTTTGAGGTTACTACCGACTTTTTAGTTCGTCTTTATGTATGCAGGATAGTGTCACTATATCAAGGCGATAGTGTCATTATCCTGTTATCATTCTTTCGGATGGTTAACTGAAAATATAAACGATAATTCCTGTAATCACCACATAAGCCAATGCGTACGGGATGGCAGCTTTCAGTATTTCCCCTTCCTTTCCCTGCTGGTTTCCGGCAGAAGTCGCAATGGCGATACTTTGCGGAGAAATAATCTTACCGCCTGTCGCACCTACCGTATTTGCTGCTGACAGCCAGTCCGGACTGACATGAATCTGTCCTGCCACACTTGCCTGTAACTTTCCGAAAAGGATGTTGGAGGAGGTGTCACTTCCTGTAATAAATGTCCCCAGGCAGCCGATGACCGGAGCAAACAGCGGATACAAGCTTCCGGTAGCAGTAGCCAGTGCCGTAGCGATGACAGCAATCATTCCCGAAGTATCCATAATGGTAGATAACCCCACGAGACAGATCACGGTAATAAAGGTTTTCTTTAATTGCTTCACCGTATTCCAAAGAACGATAAACAGCTCTTTGACTTTGGCACCCTGTATCAGCCCACCGATAAAAGTACCGAGGAAGAGTAGTACACCTGCATGAGTCAGCCACGAGATCGTATAGTTCACAGTGGAAGCATTGACGGGCAGACTGATTCTTGTAATCCAGTTATTCTCCAATGTACTTCTCAAACTCGGGAAAAGCGGACTGGTGAGGATGATCAGGAATAAAATCAGTAAATAGATGCTCCACGCATTCAGTATATCTTTGGCTTTCAGCGTACTTTTCCGAGCCTTTTCTTCTTTCGATGCGGTCAGTTTCCCATAGAGAACGATGACAATGATAGAAAGGATACTTCCGATAATGGCAGGTGATTCTGCCCCCATATATCTGGCAGCCAGATATTGTCCGACCAAAGAAACACCTCCGACCAGCAGGGCCAGAAATATATTCTTCGGGAGTGCTTTCAGTTTAGGATTGGTGAGGAAAAGCAAAACCAGCGGAATCAGAAATATGAGTACCGATAATTGCAATACAACGTTCGTACTGAGTTGTAGCACATCCAGGTTCGTTTCCTTTGCCAATACCAATACCGGAGTTCCGATAGCACCGAAAGCCGTAGCGACACTGTTGGCTATCAGACTGACAGTCGCCGAAAATATCGGCTTGAATTCCCCCAATAGCAACCGCCGTTCCGAATCCTGCCATCGCTTCCAGTAATCCTCCGAATCCCCAAGTCAGCAGCAACACCTGAATGCTTTTATCCGTAGAGATGGAAGCGAACTGTTGCTTGATAATCTCCATCTTTTCCGTTTTCAGCAATACGTTATAACTGAAAATAGCCATCAGAATGATGATTAAAATAGGAGAGACCGCTTTCAGCGCTCCATATAAAAAGGAATAAAACAGATTGTCTACAGAAAAGGCGAAACCGAAAAGAGCGATCAGCATGGTTACAATCAACGAGATAATACTGCTCTTGTCGCCGGACATCTTGAAGAACGCCATCAATACGATTAATAGCAATACCGGAATAATAGCAAGGATTAGTGTCATAATTCTAAATTTTAAATAGTCAACTTCTGGTGAATACTTAATATAACAAAACAAAAGGTAGTTTTGATGGATATGTGACTCTAATTTTATCCAACTTCTTTTGGTGAATGTGTCAAAAATATATTTAGGCACGGATTTCACAGATTAACACGGTTTTAAGAGTTAAGTAACCCAAAACCGTGAAATCCGTGTAA
>ERZ791719.405-NODE-405-length-21753-cov-3.74219_pt1 | contig 21753 bp, 9 predicted proteins | sample MGYA00510338_ERZ791719 | MGnify/ENA primary metagenome ERZ791719 (study PRJEB30046, sample SAMN00715131) | human gut metagenome | study: EMG produced TPA metagenomics assembly of the A metagenome-wide association study of gut microbiota in type 2... | reverse complement strand
TTGGCCCCCCCCCCCCGTCTCTACAACTAGAGGTTTACCTTGGTAAGATATTGTCACGTCCTTGCCAGCGGGGTTCTCCGGCGTGATGAGACGTACCGTGATCTGACGCTCGCGGATCATGCCCGGATAGTCGCCCTCCCGTGCGCCGATCGTGAGCGTTCGCCTCGCATCATCATAAACAAACGGGATGGTAGCGTAATTTCCTTTCTCGTAATCGTAGGTCACGCCATTATCCTCATATAAGGTGAAGGAGCCGTCGGCACCGGCGTAAACAGAGACGATTAAGTCTTTCTGCTCCTCTTTCGTAGACTGGATTACCTTTCCGTTCGGTACGATAGAGCCGGCTCTCACGAACAAAGGCATACGCTCATAAGGAGCATCCACATGCATTGTCGTCCCGCCTTGTATACGCTTGCCGTTGTAGTAATCGTACCAAATGCCTGACGGGAAATACACCTCACGGTCGCGAGCCTTATACTCATACACCGGGCATGCCATGAAGGCCGGGCCAAACATAAACTGGTCGTCTATATCGTAAGTCTTCTCATCGTCCGAATAATCCATCACCAAGGCACGCATGATCGTATAATCCTCAAAATGCGTCTTGGAGGCCAAGCTATAGATATACGGCATCAATTGATAGCGCAACTCGGTATAATACTTCATCGATTGGTACGTAGGCGATCCTTCCGGAGCGATATTATAGATCTCGCGGCAAGGATATTGCCCGTGGCTACGGAACAACGGACAGAAAGCTCCGAACTGATACCAACGGTTGTTCAACTCCCTCCATTCCCTCAAATCCTCGCTACCTTCCTTAGCGGCCATATAACGGTTCTCCACGCTGAAGCCACCGATATCCATCGTCCAGTAAGGGATACCGGACATGGCGAAGTTCAAGCCGGCGCTGATCTGCGCTTTCATATCCTCCCAGCGAGTACCGATATCGCCACTCCATGTAGCGGTAGAATAACGTTGCTGGCCGGCGAAACCGGAACGGGTCAATAGGAATACACGGTCATCCGGGTTTACGCTACGTTGTCCGTCGTAGATCGCCTCGGCGTTAGCCAAAGCGTAAGCGTTGAAGTATTTCGTGGACGGGCCCAGATAAGTCGGTCCGCAAAGCGCCTTGCGATACTCGATATCCGTATTATCCTGTACGTTCGGCTCGGAAGCGTCCATCCACCAAGCGTCGATGCCCAAGGAATACAGATGCTCGTTCATCTGTTCCCAGAAAAGCTTGCGGGCTTCCGGGTTGTACGCGTCATAGAAAGAACCGATATAACCCGGATAAATCCAGTCGCAGATACTATCCTTAATCGCCTGCTGATACATAGCACCCAGCGCGTCCAACTCTTTATAATGCTCTGTCGTATAATAGAACTTCGGCCATACGGAGATCATGATACGGGCATCCTTATCGTGGATCTCCTGAATCATACCTTTCGGGTCCGGGAAGCGTTCCTTATCAAACTCGTGGCTACCCCATGCGTCTACCGGCCAGTAGCTCCAGTCCTGTACGATCACATCCAAGGGAACCTGCCGCCGGCGGTATTCGTTCAAGGCGGTCAATAGCTCCTCTTGCGTCTTATAACGCTCACGGCTCAACCAGAATCCCATCGCCCATTTCGGCATGATCTGGCTCTTGCCCGTAACCGTGCGGTAACCGCTGATCACCTTATCCATGGAAGACTCTCCGTTGATGAAGTAGTAATCGATATCATCCCCCATTTCCGACCAGAAAGCCAACCGCTCCCGCTCCTCCTCCGGTAGCGGAGATAATACCTTCAAGCCGATATAAGAGACATCGCCATCCGGCAACCATTCAATACGGATCGGATAACGTTTGCCCTTTTCCAGATCGGCCGTAGCCTTGTAATCATTCGGGTTCCATGCCGCACGCCAACGTTCCGGGATGATCTCCTCGTTATTCACAAATACCTTGGTATAACCGGCGTAATGTAGTTTGAAATGATAAGTACCCGTCTCTTTCGCCTCGATCTCGCCCTCCCAAGTAGCGGAAGCGCTCGGCTTCGGGAAGTCTGCCGGCAGGTTCTTGATGGTTTTCAGATTCTCATAATCTACCTTATCTTCATCCCGCTGGATTAAAACGGAATTCTTCGCCTTATCCGTATAGTAGGTAGCGGTCAACGCCCCTGCCCTCCCGTCTTTTCCGTATAGGCCAAAGACATCGCCCAAATCGGCGTATGGACGCTTGTCGCCGAAACGGCTCAAGGAATAGTTATGCCAAAGTACACCATACCCTTTTGAGGAAACGATAAACGGCACGCTCACCTTCGTGTTATATTGGAAAAGCTCCTCGTTCTTGCCTTTGTAGTTGAACTCATCGCTCTGATGCTGTCCTAGGCCGTAAAGCCCTTCCTCGTCCTCGCTCTCAAATACTTGACGTAAGGTATAGCCTTTGGTTCCTTCCACCTCGATCGGCGTAAATTCCTTGCCTCCGTTTGTCTTCTCACGAAGGATCGTGTGTCCGTTGGCGTCGGTAAAGCGAACCTCTCCGGTCTCCCGTGAAAGACGGGCCTGTGTGGTTTGCGTACTTACGATGATCGTATCCCCCGAGGTCGTTATCTGAAACGATGGGGCGGGTAACGATTTCGTGTCCTTGATCAAGTTCACTTGGTTGGAAAACTTACCATCCGGAGAGGCGATTACCCGGATAATATCATCAGAGATTACTTCCAATTTAACAGCCTTCGCCTGTCCGGAACGGATATCGGCGACCAAGCCATTCTCGACCTTCCGGTAAGCGGAATCAGTCATGCAGGAAGTCAGCAGGGAAAGCCCTAACGTGAATACCGCGATGTGTTGTTTCATATTCTATAGATTCTTTAATTATTTCCGATCAGCAATGAGTCCGAACAGGTTTTTCCATACAAGAAAAATGGTTCTTCATTCGTTGGCAAAATTAAAGGGTTCGCGGCGGACAGGAAGCCATAAATGTTTTGGGTTATGGGGAGAACCGTAAAAAGGTAGGGGAAGAATGTTTATTTTAAGGGGATATTTTGTTATATCCCCTAATTACGTGGCATTTATTTAGAAAAAGTTTATTTATGATAGTCAGAGGGAAGCCTTCCGAACTCATCCTTAAAATACTTCCGGAATAACTTCACATCATTGAAACCGCACTCCAGCGCGACCTCGTTGACCCGCATCTGGCTCTTCTCCAATAACTGCGCCGCACGCTTCAAGCGCACCGTACGGATCAACTCTACCGGAGTCTTACCCGTGATGGAAAGGCATTTCTTGTAGAAGTTCACACGACTCATGCCCATCTCCCGGCTCAACCGTTCTACAGACAACTCCGGATTGGCGATCTGCTCTTCGATATAGGCGATGGCCTTACGCATCAACTCCTCATCCATGGAGCTAGCTTGTACTTCCGTCAAGGCGATGCCCATGGTAGAGGACTGCATAAAGGCCTTTTGCATCTTCTTCTTCATCTCGATCAAATGCCGCACCTTCAAGAGAAGCATCTCCATATTGAATGGCTTGCTGATATAATCATCCGCACCAGCTTCCAGACCGACCAGTTGGCTATCTTTAGCGGACTTTGCCGTCAGTAGGATCACCGGGATGTGGGAAGTCCGGATGTCTCCCTTGATCCGGCGGCATAAAGTGATACCGTCGGTGATAGGCATCATCACGTCGCTGATCACCATATCCGGCAGCTCCTCCGGAATGAGTTTCCACGCATCTTCTCCATCCGCCGCCGTAAGTACCGAATAAACGCCACTCAAGCTTAACTTCATAAATTCCCGGAAATCCGTGTTATCGTCTACGACCAGCAACGTAGGTCTTTCCGCCGGAGACGCATCCTTATCAGCGATCTCCGCATGCTCCTCAACCGGAGGCAAGATATCCCCTTCGGCAATTCCTTCCGGAGCCGAGATAATATCTTGGTTGTCCAAGGGGATCACCGGCAGCGTAACCGTAAACGTACTACCCGCTCCCGGCTCGCTTTTCACGGTTATCGTCCCATGATGCATCCGCACGAATTCCCGGCATAGGTGCAGGCCGATACCCGTACCTACCACGGGATTTCCCTTATCCGGGGAAGACACCTGATAAAAGCGATCGAAGATAGCTCCTTGTTTATCCGCAGGAATACCGATACCGCTATCCGACACCTCGATAACCAGTTTGTTCTCTCCCTCCTTCTCCAACCGCAAGCTAAGCGTCACCGAGATAGTACCTCCCTCCGGCGTAAACTTAAAAGCGTTACTCAGTAGATTAGAGACGATCTTGAAGACCTTATCCGTGTCAAACTTCATTGGGAGAGACGTGAAGACCGAGGAGAAAGAGAAATGAATCCGCTTTTGCTCCGAAAGCTCCTTGAAGGAATAAGCCACGTCACGCACGAACGGGACAATATCGCCGGTAGACAAGACCAAGCTATCCCCTTGCATATCGATCTTGCGGAAATCCAATAACTGGTTCACCAATTTAAGCAACCGGTCGGCGTTCCGGTAGATCAACTTCAATATTTGCTGGGATTCCATGTCTTTCTCCGTTTTCATCAACTTCTCCAAAGGAGTCATGATCAATGTTAGCGGCGTACGGAACTCATGGCTTACGTTCGTAAAGAAACGAAGCTTCATCTCGTCCACCTCATGCTGCTGACGCACAGTAGCCCGTTCTTGCTCCTCCTCCAACTTCTTTTGCTGGATACGGAAAATAAAACGTATCACGCCATACGCCAATAATATACCAGCTATGATATACAACGCTATTGCCCATCCGGTAGCCCAGAACGGAGGCAAGATCGTGATCTGCAAGCTCGTGATCTCCTTGCTCCAAATCCGGTCGTTATTCATCGCCTTTACCTTGAAAGTGTAAGTTCCCGGGTTCAAGTTCGTATAGGTAATACGACGTTCCAAGGCGCTTACGGTAGTCCATTCCGAGTCGAAGCCCTCCATCTTAAAAGCATATTTATTCTTCAAAGGAAGGAAATAGCAACAAGAAGAGATGGTAAAGGAGAAATTACGTTCCGTATAATTCAGTTTCAATTGCTTGGTACAGGTGATATCTTTATCCAAAATCACATGCCCGTCATACGCCTCTCTCGCCGTTATCGGGACATTATTCACCATAAGTCCGGTTATCACCGCCGGTGGAGCATAGCTATTATAACGTATCCGGGCAGGATCAACGAAGGTAAGACCGTTTGTCCCGCCAAACGCCAACTCACCCGTTTCCAGTCCGCAAGCGCTATTCACGTTAAACACACGTCCTTGAACGCCCTCATTCTCATCATAGCTATTCCAATCGAACGTATAATTATTATCCGTATCCCGATTCGGAACGATATTCAATAAGCCGTTCTTCGTTCCCACCCAAACCGTATGATATTTATCCTCCAGAATAGACATGATGCTGTTATCCGGTAATCCGGAAGAATGGTTCAACCGATACATCTTATCATTCAACCTATCATATATATGTAGCCCATGATTACTCCCGATCCATACCCATTGGCGGCTATCACAAAATACGACATTGATGATTTGATCCTCAAACACGGAACGTCCATCCTTCGTGCCATTAAAAGAAGTAACAGTCCCCGTCTCCGGGTTGATCCAGTTCACTCCTAAAGAAGTTCCAACGACAATATTCCCCTTCTCATCCCCGGAAAGGCTATATACGATATCCGAGTTAATCGCATTCTCCTTATCCCCCATACGATAATACGTCCATTTCCCGGTAGATTGATCCAAGCAATCCAGGCCGCCTTCCAACGTACCGATCCACAAACGATTCTTGGCATCGACATACAAACTATACACGCTATTATTGGATAAGCCGTCCTTACTGCCCGGGATATCCCGATAATGCTTGAAACGTTTCCCGTCAAAACCGGTCAACCCCTCCATATAAGTACCCAGCCATAACTTGCCATCCAAATCTTTCGCCATACTAATCACGACATCGCCGGAGATAGCGTTCTCGCTTTCCCGCCCCGCCCGGTAGCGGACATACTCCCCGGTTTCCCGATCGTAACGTAATAGGCCGTTTCCGCTAGTACCGATCCACAGATCCCCTTCTTTATCTTCTACGATACAATTAAAGTCATTGTTAAAGATATCCCGCATCAACTCCAAAGGGTACCGGATAGTCTGGAATTTAAAAATGCTCTCATGATAATAGTTGATGCCGTTTTTATAAGTGCCGGCCCACATAATCCCCGTATCATCCCGATACAAGCAGATCACGCTATTCTGGCTCAAACTCGTTTGGTTAAACGGGTTATTTCGTATATAACGCATCCGGTCCAGACGTTTATCCAAGATATTGATACCGCCATGATCGGTAGCGATCCAGATATTACCGTTCATATCCTCCGCCACGTCACGCACCATTATAGAGGATAAAGCGACCGGGGTTTCGGTCGTATAATGTTTCCACTCCTTGCTTTTGGGATTTAGGCGAAAGAGACCTCTACTATATCCGGGATTTAAGAAAAACCACAGATCCCCGTCACTATCGGCGAACACATAGAATAACTGGGCATTCGCATATTGAGTCAGATACTCATCCCGATAGACAGGTTCTCCGGATGCCTTATCGATCCCCTCTACCACTCCCGAGGTATGGACTACATATAGACGATCGCCCACGTCACTCATATCACAAACCCGGCCATCCTCTTTATTTAGCGGATACGAATAAATCTTTCCCCTCGCTTGATCATAACGGCAAAATTCATTCGTATAGGTAGCGAAATAGAGTTGTTTATCATTGTCGACAAATATCTTAGCGGGAGGATTCTCTAGACGTAAGCTATCTAATATTTCCTTCTCCGGAATAAAACGGTCATTATCGGGCTCATATACGCAAAGTTGGTTCGTATTATAGGTAATCCAAATACGCCCATCGGCGGTTTCTTGAAGCTCGGAGACATGCTCCTCCCTAAAAGGCAACCCGCTTTCCTTGTATTTATAATGCTTAAACTCATACCCATCAAAACGGTTCACCCCAGAAGTGGTACCCAACCACATAAACCCCTTCCGGTCTTTCAGGATACAAGTGATCTCATTGGAAGACAGACCGTCCTGTACTCCCAGACGGTTGAAAAGAATATCTTCCGCCGCTAGTCCGGATCCCAACATTCCCCAAGACAGGATCATTATAATACAGAGTAGAGTTTTCGTTTTCATACTTAGCAAATATAGATATTTCCCGAGAACGAACCAAACCAACCTGTATCTAATTCTGCTGCAACGCGGGTTGCAGTAAACATACACGTAAAGTATCTATATATAAGAACATGATTATTAAAAATTATCCCGTACATTTGTCTTTCGATTGGAATAGAAATGAATAAGGCGCAATGATTGTTGTAAGAGATTTTGACAGACTGAAAGGAAAGGAACTGGTGGCTACGATCGGATTTTTCGATGGTGTGCATCTAGGACACCGTTTCTTAATCGACGAGATGAAAGAGATTGCCAAAGCACGTAACCTGCCATCGGCCGTAATCACCTTCCCGGAACATCCCCGGGCCGTATTGCACGCGGATTACCAACCGAAGCTATTAAATTCTTTCGAGGAAAAGTTACAGCAATTAGAGACTACCGGAGTAGATTATTGCATCGTATTGGATTTTACGATCGAGCTATCCCGGCTCTCGGCCAAGGAATTCATTACCTCTATTTTAGCGAAGAGCCTGCATGTAAAGACCTTATTGATCGGATATGACCATCGTTTCGGGCACGATCGGACGGATGGCTTCGAGCAATATGTCGTTTATGGCACCGAATGTGGTATCGAGGTGCTGAAGGCATCTCCCTATGACGAAGGGAATACGGCCGAGAGCTCTTCCGAGATCCGGAAATTACTTCAAGCCGGAAATGTAGCGGAAGCCGCTTATTTACTGACCTATCCCTATCAATTGCTGGGCCATATCGTCAGCGGCTATAAAGTGGGACGCACGCTAGGATTTCCCACGGCGAATATACGGGTAGATGAGCCTTTTAAAGTCATTCCGGGTATTGGCGTATATGCCGTATGGGTGGAGGTGGAAGGCAAACGATATAAGGGAATGCTTTATATCGGTGACCGTCCGACACTCAATAATGGGAAGGACATATCCATGGAGGTCAACATTCTGGATTTCTCCGGAGATATCTACAATGATAGCATTCGTGTTTCATTCGTTCAATACGTACGCGGAGACATCAAATTCGATTCCTTAGAAGAATTGAAAGCCCAACTGGAGAAGGACAGATGCACCGTAAATAATTTATTATAATATGGAAAGATATTACGAAGCGATTGATTTATTAAAAGGCATGATCTCCCGTCCGTCTTTCAGCCGGGACGAGACCGCCGTAGCGGATTTCCTGCAAGCAGAATGGAAAAAGGCCGGACAAAAGGTGTTCCGCAAAGGCAACAACCTGTGGATCATCGCCCCGGATTTCGATTTCGGTAAACCGACCCTTTTACTCAACTCCCATATAGACACCGTCAAGCCCGCTTCCGGTTGGACCAAAGACCCGTTCACTCCCGAAGAGACCGAGGATGATCAATTATATGGACTGGGCAGTAACGATGCCGGGGCGAGCGTAGTCTCCCTCTATGAAGCCTTCTGCATCTTAAGCGAGAAAGAGCAACCTTATAATCTAATCTTCCTCGCGTCTTGTGAGGAAGAGGTATCCGGGAAGAATGGCATTGAAAGCGCATTGGCCGAGCTTCCTCCTATCTCCTTCGCTGTCGTAGGTGAACCCACGGGTATGCAACCCGCCGTAGCCGAGAAAGGGTTAATGGTACTGGATTGCACCGCTATCGGAAAGGCCGGACATGCCGCACGTAATGAGGGCATCAATGCCATCACTTTAGCGATGAAGGATATAGAATGGTTCAGCACCTATCAATTCCCGGAGAAAAGCGACTTCCTCGGACCGGTGAAAATGACTGTCACCATCATCCACGCCGGTACACAACACAATGTCGTTCCCGATAAATGCGAATTCACGGTAGATATCCGCACCAACGAATTTTATACGAACGAACAGTTATTCGAGCTAATCAAGGAAAAGGTTCATTGCGAGATCAAGGCCCGCAGCTTCCGCCTTAGCTCCACCCGCACGGATCTGGATCATCCTTTTGTGCGACGGGCGATCTTGATGGGAAAAGAGCCTTTCGGCTCTCCTACGCTTAGCGACCAAGCCTTGATATGTTTCCCCTCCGTAAAGATAGGGCCGGGAAACTCGGCACGTTCCCATTCCGCGGACGAATACATCAAGGGACCGGAGATCCGGGAAGCGATCGATACCTATGTAAGGTTACTGAATGGATTACAACTATAGCTTATGTTAAAAAAGATACTGGGGACAATAGGCTCGCGTTATCTGATAGCTTTCCTTAACCTAGCGCTGATCTTCATCAACGCGAAGGTGCTGGGAATCGAGGGCGTGGGGATGATCGGGTTGATCGTGGCCTCGGTAAATATAGCGGTAATCGTCAATGGGATTTTATGCGGGAATACGATTGTCTATTTCATGAATCGTTACTCCATGCGGACAATTTTCCTTTCCGCATATCTGTGGACACCTATCGGCTCTTCCCTAGCTTGCGGCTTCATGTATCTTACCGGGCTTTTACCCACCGGCTATCGGCTGGATATCTTCTTGTTGGCGATCTTGAGCTCTACGGTAAACGCCAATGCCCGCTTCTTGTTGGGTAAAGACAATATCAAAGGGTTTAATCTCACGTTTATATTGCAAGGAGGACTGCTATTTTTCGTCTTACTCTATTTCTATTATATATTGAAGCGCCCGGACGTACGGTCGTATGTCTGGGGATTATATGTCACGAACGGCATAGCCTTTATTGCCAGCCTATCGATGCTTGTTCCTTATTTCTTAAAGGAGACATCCCGGTCTTCCGGCAAATCACTCTACGGTCTATTAAAAGAAATGTTTGCCTACGGCCTGTGGGCCGGTGCGGACGGGTTGGCGGAAACCTGTACTACCCGACTCAATTATTTCTTGATACAACGTTTCGCCGGGTTGGGAAGCGTAGGCTTGCTAGACGCTGGGACCAAGATCTCCGAGAGTGTATGGAATATTAGTCGCAGCGTAAGTTTCATCGAATACAGTAGCGTGGCCAAGACCTCAGAGGCAACGGAACAAAAACGTATTACCTTACAGCTTTTCAAATTGACCTTTTGCGCTTTAGCCCTCGTGATGGGATGTATCTTATTGGTACCGGAATGGATATATACGGATTATCTTTTCAGCGCCGAGTTCAAAGGCATACGTAAAGTGATAGGCGGATTATCGATCGGAATCGTAGCGTTAGGCTGCAACAGCATCATCAGCCATTATTTCATCGGCAGCGGAAAGATCCGGTACAGTACGGCAAGCTCGTGCGTAGGGCTTATTGCCTTATTAATCTCCGGCTTTCTACTCATCCCGTCTTACGGGGTCGTAGGTTCCGCTATCACGACCAGTATCGCCTTTACCTCTATGCTGGTTTTCTCATTGACGGTCTTCTCCCGGCAAACACTTACACGCTGGAATGAGTTCCTTCCGAACAAAAAAGACTTCCAAGCTTGCAGAATTCATATACAAAAATCCTTGTAATTCTATCACGAATTTTATCGATAACGCCATCAAGTTCACGGAAAAGGGGACAATTACGCTTGAAATGATTTCGTGCAAGGTACAGGTCTCGGGTTATCAAAACATGGACTGTACCTTATAAACAAACTCCATCCAAACCCAATAACGGATCGCTTTTCCTAAGAACATGGAGATCGCCACGACCCATATATTAGCCCGCAAGAAACCTAGAGCGACAGCGATAAAATCACCGATACCGGGAAGAAAAACAAAGAAGCCCATCCAAGAGCCTTTTCCCTTGATCCAATCCTGCACCTTCTGTAGTTTTACCGGATCGAGTTTGAGGTATTTCTCGATCCACTCTACCTTTCCCAGCATCCCCAACCAATAGCAGCTCATTCCACCTAAGAAATTACCAAGCGTAGCGGCGATCATACAAGGCCAATAAGCCGAACCCGCCAATAATACACCCGTCAATACGACCTCACTGCTAAACGGCAAGATCGTAGCCGCTAAGAAAGAAGCGATAAACACCCCGATATACCCGTAGGCTATAAGAAATTCCATATACGTATCATTAATAATGCGATAAACATAACTACCGAGAAATGGAACAGCCAAAAGATATATTTCCCCCGGTTCACCGTAAAAAAATGGGCGATCAAGATAGACGCCGATACACAGGCCATTTCCAGAAATTCCTCGGACGACTGCTCATAGATAAAGAACAATCCAAACGACCAAATGGCCATGACAATCAGAAAAGAAAGAAACTGACGAGTACGCAAATTATCCTCATACTCATGTGTAACGATGTTTAATGAGGCAATGATCGTTAATCCCGCCACTAAAACAATCTGTATCCAATCTATAATTCCCGTCCCTAGTACCGCAAGGAAACGGATCTTGAATAAGGAGGTGAAAGGTATGGTAAATGCCGTGAAATCCCATTCCCAGACACACCATCCGAAAACAAACCAATAAACCGTCAAGATTCCGAACAAGGAAGCGACAAATGTCCGGATATTCAATGTCCTGAAATTATACATCCCCAACCAAAACAGCGGCAAGAACCAAAGGATGTGTATCCACAACAGACTTCCGATACTGATAATCAAGGATGCGTTATAAGCCTTATCCGTAGCGTCCGGGTCATGATAAGAGGTAAATAACTGATAAAGGGCCAATATCAAACAAAACACCCCGACAGATGTTGATTTCAAGGGAAAGAAATCCGGGTTTGTACTTGTCAACAAGGCATAGAAGAGAAAGGGAAGCAATGTCTTCTCACGAATCAACATCAACGCATAGTTTACCCGATGCACCAGAAACGCACCACCGGCCATCAGCAAAAAACCGATCAAATAGGTAAACAACTTACCCGGAAGAACCAGACAAAGGGCATTCCATAAAGGAGGAGCCGTCACCTCTCCATACACGGGATAGCCTACCGAATCCACATACCCCATGATCCAACAAAAAATACAAGCGCAAAGCATGTACAAATGGGTCATAGGTGTCGCTATAGTATATCTACGTCCGTAATATGAAGTTGTTCCTCTTGCCATATACCTTATTCTTTCATATTCACATCCTAAAGGAATGAAATAAGTGGCAAAGGTATGAAAATATAACAAGTAAACTGCATCGGCCAACAAAGTTTACTAACCTTGTCATTTCAATTAACTGATTTGGCCGATGCAGCTAACAGACTTGGTCAATGCAGCCAACTGCAAATTAGCTATGTCTTTTTACCATATCACTTAAATATTATATTTACATTTGAAAAATATTCTCACAGAGCGTTGCATTGTTCAAAAAGAAACGTATATTTGTGTTGTCTGGCTAAAGAGCGGTCAGAAAAATAAAAAGAAAGCGTTTTTTGCTTTATCCTTGGTTCGAAGTCTGGAAAATTTCAAGCAAGGAGGATGAAGACAATGTAGCGCTCATTCTGTTAGTGCATGTACACGGCAAGCATTCGCTATGCCAATACATAACTTTACAGCGTGGGAATATTGTTTACTTATTCATCCTTGCAAGGTATTTCCAGACACCCGAATCAGATGAATAGAAAACAAGTCTCACGCTTACTTTGTTTTAAACCTAAAAATTTATATTACCCATAGGAGACAGAGGGAACTTTATTCAGGAAAGGACTTATGGGTACACAACGTCGGTGTTATGAGATCCAAGCCAACGTATCCCACTTGTAATTCAGGATCAAGAGGTACTCCCTCTAACAATTCATGTAAACAATTGCTCAAAGCCCTCACGGCTACTTTGTTAACGTTAAGAATAAGCCCTTAAACGTATGTTAAATTGATTATTTATGAGCAAGATTTAATATAGAGAAAACCATATAAAAGCGCTTAGATTCAAAATCTTTCTTACTATGCAACTCTAATGTAATCTACTTGTCACATGAATAGTCGTACTTTGTAATAGCTAAAAATTAAAACGATTTATGAAAAATTGCAAACATGTAGTCCCTATTCTGGGAGCCTTTTGCTTGATGGCATCTTTATCCTTTATGCCAAAGGAAGCTTGGGCAGAGTCTTCATTAGCACCTATCAGCCAGCAACAAGGCAGTTATCAGTTAACCGGTACCATCCTCGATGGAATGGGTGAACCTGTAATTGGAGCCAATGTATTGGTAAAAGGAACAACGAATGGAGTAGTAACAGACTTAAATGGAAAGTTCAGTTTACAAGTAAAGCCAAACGACATTCTACAAATCAGTTATATCGGTTATAATTCACAAGAAGTGGCAGTCAAAGGCCAACATACACTTAATATTACCCTGAAAGAAGATGTGGAATCTTTAGATGAGGTAGTGGTAGTTGGTTATGGGACAATGAAGAAGAAAGACCTAACCGGCTCTGTGAGTAGCGTGAAGGCAGATGAGCTGACAGCCTTTACCGTAGCCAACCCAGTACAGGCTTTACAAGGAAGAGTTCCCGGCGTAGTACTCTCCCAAAATACAGGTGATCCTTCCGGAGACTATTCTATTAGGATACGTGGAGTAAACTCTATCAAAGGTGACAACTCACCCCTATACATTATCGATGGTATTCCTGCCAGCACAGCCTCTATCAATACCTATGATATTGAATCTATGGAAATTTTGAAAGACGCATCCGCTACTGCCATCTATGGTTCACGTGGTGCTAATGGTGTCGTGATGATCACGACCAAGAAAGGGAAAAGTGGAAAAGCGAAAGTCTCATACGATTTTGAATATGGATTCCAAAAGCAAATCAAGAAACTGGATTTGATGGATGCCCAAGAGTGGGCCCGTTTTTATAACGAATACCTTGTAAACGCAGAGATACTGGAAACCGCTCCCTTTAGTGAAGCTGACATAACCGCCATGGGGAAAGGTATGGACTGGCAAAAAGAGTTCTTTCAAAATGCTCCCATTATGAATCATAACATCAATGTATCTGGAGGTACCGATGACCTAAAATATTTTGTCAGTGGCTCTGCCATGACTAAAGATGGTTTGATCCCGAACAGTTATTATAACAAGTACAATTTGCGTAGTAGTTTGGATATGACTATGAGCAAGATGATAACCGCTTCCGTCAGTATGGGCTACAGTATGATTAACCAGATGAACCAGTCTGATGGAGGTGGTAATGGCGGTTCATCTATGATTGGTGCTGCTTACTCCGCCTCACCAAACTTTTATCCTTATGATGAGAATGGAGATTATAAAGATCTACGCTCTTGGTACAGCTGGTCTAGCCATGAGATCAAGAACCCTTTATGTATGGCTTATGAGTCCACTTATAAAACCGTGACAAATCTGACCAACATCAACGCCGCCTTGAACTTCAATCCGATTAAAGGCTTAAGCATACGGACCAGTTTCGGATTGGAAGGATCTGATGCCCGCTACGATGGTTACACCACCAAAAAGTATATTTACAAAAATAATACTGCCGATGTCAACCACAAGCGTAGTACGAACATCATTAACGAAGATATCGTGACCTACGATTTTTCGTTAAACAACATCCACAGTTTTAACGTAATGGGCGGCTTTACTTACCAACAAAATGTTTACAAATCGATCGCAGCCTCAGGCAACACTTTCTTGAGTGACGTTCAAGAAACGAACAACCTGTCATCAGCAGGAACAGCCAACACACCAAGTACAAACTACAGCAAATGGGTCTTGATGTCTTATCTTGGGCGTATCAACTATAGTCTATTAGGACGTTCGCCCGTAACAGCCAGTTTCCGTGCTGATGGATCAAGCCGCTATTCGGAAGGATCAAGATGGGGATATTTCCCTTCTGGTGCTGTGGCATGGCGTGTGTCTGAAGAGCCTTTCATGAAAGAATTTGAAAGTATTTCAAACATGAAGTTGCGTGTTGGCTATGGAAAGACAGGCTCAACAGCTATTGATCCCTACATGACACAAAATCTACTAACCACAGGTAAGACTGCTACTGGAAGCGAGAACGTACCTTACTACTCACCCAGCAGTACCTATCCAGAAGATCTGAAATGGGAGACGACCTCGCAATGGGATGCCGGCGTGGATTTGGGATTCTTTAAACAACGTCTACGTATTACCGCAGACTACTATTATAAGAAAACCACGGATCTACTGAATACAGTATCACTTCCTTCATCATCCGGTTACAAGTCCACCGTACGTAACATCGGTAGTATAAGCAATCAAGGCGTCGAATTATTGATCGAGGGTGATGTGGTACAAAACAAGGACTTTGGCTTAACCTTACAGTTCAATATAGCTCATAATAAGAATCGCGTCGAAGAATTAGCTGATGGTAAAGATATCCTTGGCACAACTTATAGCAACTATGGATCTGGTTCCATCACAATTATCCGTGAAGGTGAGCCATTAGGAGCTTTCTATGTCTACAAAGACACTGGTTTAGACGAGAACGGTTCTTTATCTTATGAGGATATGAACGGAGATGGCCAGTACACCGATACGGAAGACCGTTACATCGCAGGTTCTCCTTTCCCTGATTTTACATATGGTTTGAACTGTGGTATCCGCTATAAGAACTGGGACTTCAACTTCTTTTTACAAGGCAGTCAAGGTAACGACGTGTTTAACTTGAGTGAGATGCGAAACTACAGCTATGGCCAAGGCATGAATATTGAGCGTAAAGTATACTACGAGAGTTGGCGAGAAGGTCAAGACAACAGTCATGCTGCCTATCCCAAGATCAATGCCGTTGGTTCACTGAAATACTCTGACCGCTTTATCGAGAATGGTTCCTATCTGCGTCTAAAAAACATCAGTTTAGCTTACAATCTGCCATGTGACAAGTGGGCTACCAAAAATTGGCTAAACGGTATTCGTATCTTCGTTAGCGCACAGAACTGGTTGACATTAACGAAGTATAAAGGTGTAGATCCTGAAGTTAGCTCAAAAGGCAGCGACGTGAATGCAGGTATAGACCATTTGACTTATCCAAACAGTAAAACCCTTTCCATGGGTGTGAGTGTTAAATTTTAAAATAAGCGAAAACAATGAGACATCTAATAATAATAAGCGCAATGGCCGGAGTTACTCTACTAACAGCTTGTGACAACGCCTTAAATGAGACCGATTATACTTATTCGATCTCAAGCGAGACATTTTATAATACTGTAGAAGAAGCAAATGCTGCGGTATTAGCACCGTTAGACGCAATGCGGTCAGCCTATAATTCAAACTTCTTCGCCACATTAGAGATCAATACAGAATATTGTTATCCAAAAGGAGTTTATCAAACATACAAACAATACAATGGCTTTGTGAACGCAACACATATGAATCGGAGTGATTCAAACTGGCAGAGCCTCTATAAGGCTATTATGTTCTGTAACACCGCTATCGAGCGGATACCTAACGCTACAAAGATGACCGAAGAGGAAAAGGTGGCCTATCTGGGAGAGTTACGCTTTTTACGAGGCTTCAACTACTTTAATCTCGTGAAATACTGGGGTGGTGTACCTTTGAAAACAGATAAAAATATCACAGAGTGGAATATTCCCAAGAGTAGCAAAGAAGAAGTATACAACTTCATAATCGAAGATTTAAAATATGCTTTAGATAATTGTCCTGACAAAAAACGTTATTTGGCTACTCCAGATAAAAATACCGTACGGGTCTGCCTAGCAGATGTATATATGCATACAGGAGATTATATCGAGGCAAAAAAGCTAAGTGGAGAAGTGGTGAACAGTGGTGCATACCAATTAGTACAAGTTGCGGAACCACGTGACTTTGACAAGGTATTTGGCGCAGACTTGACCACCTCTACAGAGGAGATATTCTACATCAAGACTTCACGTATTGATGGTAAGACATGGGACTACCTATCCTATACCTCACATCCAAAGTATGAGTTCGTTCCCGGTAAAACCATGTTAAATGGTAACGGCTATTACACGCACTATACAGACCTGCGTAACCATATCATCAAGAGCTGGGACACGAATGACCTACGTTACGGTATGAACATAGGTTTTTATGTATTCGGCAAAGACGCTTACGGTGAATATACTTGTCTACTCACAAAATATACGGATCCGAACGCACAAGGTAATGGCGCAAATGTATCTATTCCTTTGATCCGCTATACAGATGCTATGCTGATCTACAGTGAGGCTTGTGCCCGTGTTGCCAATGCCCCAACTACGGAATCCATTGAAATGTTAAACCAATTGCGCCGACGTGCCTATGGCAAAGATCCTAAAGTACCTAATGCTGAACTGGACTATAAGTTGAGTGATTACGCCAGTATGACCGCTTATATGGATTTACTATTAAAAGAAGAGACTTATGAACACTTCAATGAGGCAAAGCACTGGGACTTCATAGTCCGTCAAGGTCGTGCTCAAGAACTGGTAGGTAAGTACTTTAATGTGGAGACCGGTGAATATACACAGATTCAAGAACGTCATTATTTATGGAAAATACCAGACAGCGAATTCAATTATAACAAAGCAATGGATCAAGTTAAAGATCAGAATCCGGGTTATACCAGCTCCAATTAAAAAAGAAAAAGATAAATTTGTAACAAACCAGTCCCGGGTTACTTACGCCCGGGACAAAACAAATCAGATATATTATGAACAGAAACAAATTTTTAAAGACATTATCCGCAGTCTGCATCTCCACTCTCTTAATCTCTTGCGGACAAAAAAAAGAACAGAAACCATTACGTCTACTCTACTGGAATATACAAAACGGTATGTGGTGTGGACAAGATGATAATTACGAGAAATTCACGACTTGGGTAAAACAACAAGATCCTGATATTTGCGTATGGTGTGAGGCTCAAAGCATCTATAAAAATGGTACTGCGGATCCTTTGGATTCCCAAGAACGTTTTCTGGTAGATAATTGGGGAGTATTAGCCAAACGGTACGGACACCCTTACTGGTACATAGGCGGACATCGGGATAATTACCCGCAGGTCATCACCTCTAAGTATCCGATCGAAAATATAAAAAAAATAATAGGTGAGGAGCCAAACCAAGTAGTAACCCACGGTGCCGGTTGGGCAAAGATCATTGTAGACGAAAAGGTTTTAAATATAGTAACACTACACACATGGCCACAACAATGGGCTTTTCGCACTGAAGACCAAGAAGCAAGTAAAGCTGAAAACGGTGGTGATAAATACCGTCGCATGGAAATAGAGTATATTTGTAAGCACACCATTGGTACTAGCACGAATGCTACCAACGAATATTGGATGATGATGGGTGACTTCAACAGCCGCAATCGCACAGACAACGCCATCTATCGATATCCGGAAGATAGTCCTAAGTTTTTGACGCAAGACTATATCGCTCAAGAAACACCTTATGTAGATGTCATCGCTAAGAAGTATCCAAATGAATTTAAGACAACAACCGGTAAAGAAGCCCGCATTGATTACGTATATTGTACACAGCCTTTGTTTGACATAATCCAGTATGCAGACGTAATTACAGATGAGTACACGAAGCCTGTACGTGACCCGAAAGAGCTATCTAATTTCTGGTGGCCATCCGATCATCGTCCGATTATTATTGATTTTGATCTGAGTAAATTAAAATAATACTATCAATAATCTTACCCAAGCTTACAAACTTTAATGTAAACTTGGGTAAGTATAAGCTACTTATTTAACGATCTGATACGAACCCGCACGATACTCGTGAGCTTGGCTTTCGCCCGGAAGTGTCACGAGAGCGACCGCTCCTTCGGGAATGGTGAAATCCCAAATCCACTGGTCTCCCTCATACTTCCAAGAGCTCTTGATAATCCCTGCCGCCGAATTGTACTCCGCATTTACGAACTCCAGACGCTTATCGGGAATCGGCTTCATGATAATGCGCTTGAATCCTGGCTCCGACGTATCCGCAGAGATACCAGCCATGGTCTCCCACATCCATTCACATACACATCCATAGGCATAGTGATTAAAGCTGTTCATGCCTTGCGGTCCCATGCCTTTATCAAGCATATAGCTATTCCAACGCTCCCAAATCGTTGTCGCCCCATTATCTACCGAATACAGCCAACTCGGATTCTTGCGCTGGAAAAGAAGCTCGTAAGCGATATCGCTCATTCCATTCTCCGTAAGCGTAGGCATCAGGATGGAAGTACCCAAGAAACCTGTCTGAAGGCAATTACCATGCTCGGCGAAGTTGTCACGCAGTCGTTTCATCATGTTCTCCTTGGCTACCCCTTCGACCAGCTTGTTCTTCAAGGCGAATAGGGCAGGCGTCTGCATGGTATTGAATATCGCCGTCTTAAATTCTCCGTCAGCATTCAAGAATTTATCCAATATATACTGTTTCGCTTGAGCAGCCATCGCTTCGTATTTCTCGGCATCCCGTCCCGTCGCACGAGCCATATCGCTCATCATTCCGGCATCTATAAGCCAGTAATTCGCACTTAGATAATTCCAATAATCATAGGCTTCCGGAAGCGTTCCGGATCCATCCTTCGCTGTATGTCTGCCGCTGCAACTCTCAAGCGGCTCGTAACTGAGCCAGTCGGCCCACTGGTAATTGCCATTCTCCGCGCTGAGGGCATGATGGTCATACTTGGTCTCGTTGATATGATTGAGATATTTCTCCATCGCCGCCCAGTTCTCATCGATAATCTGAGTGTCACCAAATTGTTTCCAGACAACCCAAGGCACGATAACTCCCGCATCCGACCAGCCCAAGCGGTTCATATCAGTAGGAGACGCACCGTATTGAGCCAATGGAGCGACACCGGGATACGCACCGGTTGGTGATTGTGTGTCACGCATATCACGCATCCATTTATGGAAGAAATCAGCGGTATTGGCAAAGAAAGTACCAGTCTCAGCAAATACCTGCGTGTCGGCGGTCCATCCCAGCCGTTCGTTGCGCTGCGGACAGTCGGTAGGAACCGAGAGGTAGTTGGAACGTTGTCCCCATAGGGTATTTGAGATCAACTGATTGACTAGTTTGTTGCCGGTCGTTATTGATCCGGTCTCCATCTGTTGGGTAATCGAGGAGACAGGAATCGACTGGATCGACCGGATACGTACCTCCTGATCGGCCGTGATCGATACGAAGCGATAACCATAGAACGTGCGATGAGGGCGATAGGTCGTATAGTCCTTATGATCCGCAAAGGTATAGTCGAGTAACATCCCGGTATCCGGAGTGCGTAGATTCAAGCGATGGCAACTACCTTCAGGCCCATCCATTCCTCGGCTCTTCGCACCATTTCCATCGTTCAATATCTCAGAAGGACGACAATTTAGTTGGGTACCCTCCTTTGCCATGAACTCGAAAGCAGGAACCGCCGCACAATTCTGGCCAAAGTCCACGACAAGTGTCTCGCCCGGATGAACTACCATTTCCTCGCCAGCCGCATATTCTTTCGTTATAACAACCTTTCCATAAGCATCTTCACTCTCTCCGGTGACCCCTTTCCATAGATAGGCTTTTTGAGGAGAAAGCGCCAAATCTTCACGAAAATAGACCTCACCTCCATTTGAAGGAAGTATCTCTCCCTCAAATTCCGTATTCTTTTCCGGTGTCGAAAGCTTATCGAGCGTATCGTATCCCGGTAACTCACGGGCATCATATTCCTCACCATCAAAGATAGCGGCATGTTTGACCGGTCCGGCGATCCCGGCTTTCCAATCGCTCGTATTGGAACCTAAGTACGCCTTGCTACCATCCGCATAGGTAAGCTCAAGCACTCCACGGAAAGCGACCTTGGTACCCACCATTCCTTGCTGGCCACTGTATGTGATGATCTTATCGGCCCACCATCCCGGTGTCACCTGCACAGCGAAAACATTCTCCGCTCCCGCCTGTTTCGACAGGGCATTGCTTACCTCATACGTAAACGAACGCTTCGTCTTGTAGGGATGCGTAAAACCCGGTTTGAGAATCTCTTCTCCGATCAACTTCCCATTCACGTATAACTCGTATACACCCAAGCCCGTGGTCATCCAGCGTGCCGAGTTTATCTCTTTTTCATTCTTTACGACACTCACGAACCAAGCGGCACCATCGGCCGCACGCTCATTCGATCCGTTGATCTCACCCGTTATGACAGGTGCATTTGCCACGGATATCCATTCGGAATGGTTCCAAGCGGCATCATCCAATGCGGAGACACGCTTCCCCGATTCGTTCGTCTGATCGGTCGAACATGCATAGAGAGCCGCACAAACAACCCCTAAAAGCAATAGTTTTCGTTTTTTCATACGCATATTCTCTCTAATTGTCATTTACAGATCAAATCCGATATCCCGACGGAAATACTTCTTATCGAAATCGATCTGCTTAGCTCCGGCAAAAGATTGGGCCAAAGCCTCTTCCTTATTAGCCCCATACGAACTGACCGCAATCACACGGCCGCCATTCGTCAGGATCTGGCCGTCTACCAGCTTCGTTCCGGCATGGAACACTATATTGTTCGAGGATACGCCATCCAATCCCGTGATTACCTTATTTTTCTCGTAAGCCTCCGGATAACCGCCGCTTACCAACATAACCGTAACCGCCGCGCGAGGGTCCTGTACCAATGTACGGCCCGCTAAATTACCTTCCGCTACCCCTTCCAGCAAATCCACCAAGTCACTTTGGATACGAAGCATGACTACCTCTGTCTCCGGATCGCCCATACGACAATTGTATTCTATCACGG
>ERZ791719.404-NODE-404-length-21798-cov-4.27522_pt1 | contig 21798 bp, 20 predicted proteins | sample MGYA00510338_ERZ791719 | MGnify/ENA primary metagenome ERZ791719 (study PRJEB30046, sample SAMN00715131) | human gut metagenome | study: EMG produced TPA metagenomics assembly of the A metagenome-wide association study of gut microbiota in type 2... | reverse complement strand
TGGGTTGCGGCGGGGGGGGCCCGCCGCAAAACACGCCGTGATTCAGAGCCGGGAAATCAGGTCCTCACAGATACGCGCCGCCGTAGTGCAGTATTCCGTAATATCGAATTCCTTCACCACCAGCGTGTCATAAGCTTCTTCGTCGGCATTGTCGCTCATGGCGCGCAACACCACGCAGGGAACACCGTATTTTGCCGCCACGTGGGCCACGGCCGCGCCCTCCATCTCCACACAGTCCGGCGCACAATCAGCCGCAATGGCGTTTTTGGTGGCGCTGTCGCCCACAAAGGTGTCGCCTGTGGCGATCTTGCCGACAATATATTTTACGCCCGCATCCGTGCAGGCCTGCTCGGCGGCGGCCACAAGCACAGGGTCTGCCGCAAACTCCTTCAAATACGGGAACGTATCTGAAATCATTTCACGGTCTGCGTCATGGTACACCAGCGTGCCGCCGATGACAACGTCGCCCACGCCGATCTTATCCGTCATATTGCCCGCAATGCCCGAAAATACCAGCGCTTTTGCGCCGAATCTTGCAATGAGAAGCTGCGCCGCGCAGGCCGCGTTTACCTTGCCGATGCCCGCGCAGCAAAGCGCCACACGGCGTCCCTGCAGCAGGCCTGTGCAAAACGTCACGCCCGCAACGGTTTCCTCCCCCTTGTCTGTCATACGCTCACACAAAAGCGCAATTTCTTCCCGCATGGCACCCATCAGGCCGATGATCTTTTCCATAGCGGCGCCTCCTCACACATTGAACAGGAACTCAATGATGTCCCCGTCCTGCACCACATATTCCTTGCCCTCGGTGCGCTGCAGGCCCTTGGCCTTCACGTTGGCCATGCTGTAACCGCAGGCGGCGAGGTCGTCGTATTTCACCACGCTGGCGCGGATGAAGCCGCGCTCAAAATCGGAATGGATCTTCCCTGCGGCCTGAGGGGCCTTGGTACCGCGGCGGATGGTCCAGGCGCGGCATTCCTTTTTACCGTCCGTCAAAAAGCTGATAAGTCCCAGCAGGCCGTAGCTGGCCTTGATGAGGTTGTCCAGGCCCGTGGCCTCAATGCCCATCTCCGCCAGGAATTCCTTTTTCTCCTCGGGCGTGTAATCCGCGATATCCTCCTCGGTTTTGGCACAAATGGGGATGCACTCCGCGCCTTCGTCCAGGGCCAGCTTTTTCACGGTCTGGTAATGCGGATTGCCCAGCATTCCCTCCATCAGATCGTCCTCGCTCATATTGGCCGCATAGATTACAGGCTTTGCCGTCAACAGGCCCATTTCGCGCATCTGCAGCACCTGGTCCTCGTCGGCCTCGTCCAGCGGGAAGGTGCGCGCATTTTTGCCCGCGCCCAGATGCTCCTCCAGCGCGCCCACCCTTGCGGCGCTGGCCAGCGCCTTTTTGTCTCCGGTCTTGCCCGCCTTGGCCATACGCGCCGCACGGTTGGAAACGACCTCCAGGTCGCTCAGGATCAGCTCTGTATCAATGGTCTCAATGTCCCGCACCGGGTCCACATTGCCTTCCACATGCACAATGTCCGTGCCTTCAAAGCAGCGCACCACATGCACGATGGCGTCGCATTCGCGGATGTTGCCCAAAAATTTATTGCCCAGTCCCTCGCCTTTGGACGCACCCTTCACCAAACCGGCGATGTCCACAAATTCCACGATGGCGGGCGTTTTTTTATTGGTATCCCAAATTTCAGCCAGCTTGTCCAGCCGGGCGTCCGGCACGGGCACGACGCCGGTATTCGGGTCGATGGTGCAGAACGGATAGTTCGCCGCAGCGGCATTTTTGGTGCTGGTGATGGCGTTGAACAGCGTGCTCTTGCCGACATTCGGCAGGCCTACGATTCCTAATTTCATATATGATCATTCTCCTTTGATTTTTCTCGTATTTTCAAGGGTTTTCGGGTTTGGCGTTTTGGCTCTTACGCCATTTTTACGCCATTTACGCGTTGAGTTTCATGCGTTTTCATCGGAAACCCGATTTTTCTCAAACTGCCGAACAGCCTGATCAAGGGAATCGGTGGTCACATGGACATACCGATCCATGGTGGTTTTAATGCTGGCGTGTCCCAGCAATTTCTGCAATACCTTTGGCTGAATTCCGCTTTCGATTGCTCTTGTGGCGTAAGTATGGCGTAACGCGTGCATACAAAAGCGTTTGATTCCTGCCTCATCGCAGATTTTGTAAAGATGTGTGTCATAGGAGCTGTTCTTGGCTGGCTCTCCCGTTCGCCAGTTGATAAATACAAGGTCACGCATGACAAGTTTTGCGATGGAGCCGGTGCGCCGGTCAATATACTCCAGGGTTTGTGACAGGAGCGGTGATTCTTTCCGGTTCTCCCGGCTATCCCAGACAGATTGCAGAATTTCACAGGCACGGTCCGTGAGTGGAATGGTGCGGTAGCTGTGCTGCGTTTTGGGCGGCCCAGCTCGCCATGTGTGCAGGCCATGCCGGAATTCCAGCGTCTTATTAACTGTAAGGGTTCGCTTTTCCAAGTCGATTGCATCCCACGTCAGACCGATCAGTTCTCCGGTACGCAGACCGGTTTCCAAAATCAAAGCGTACTGGTAGTAGTTATGCGAATTTCTGGCAGCTTGAAGAAACAGGCTTTGTTCCTGCCGGGTGAGAAATTTGATGTCATCCACGGCACGAACGGGCTTGGTATACCGCACGCCGTCCATTGGATGCTTGGCGATCACATCGTTCATTTTTGCAGCCTTGAACATGGTTCCCATTGTGATATACGCCTGACGGATGGTGGAACCTGCATAGATTGCATCCATCTGTAACAGCACTTTCTTGCAGTGCATGGGCTTGACACTGGAAATTGCCATCCGGCCAATGACTGGCTGGATGTTGTGTGCATATCGCTCCCGGTAGTTACGCAGGGTATTGGGAGCTAAATCGCCCACAATATTCTCAATCCAAAAGCCAAACCATTCGTCAACCGTTGTTTCCGTCGGCACAAAAATGTCCTCGTGCTGGTCGGAAAATCTTGCTTCTTCAATCCAGTTTTTTGCTTCGGGAACGGTCTGGAAATACTTTTCGTGGCGTTTCCCTGATTTATCGACAAAGCGTGCGTGATACAACCCGTCCTTTCTTTGGTAGATGCCTTTGCCACACTCTTTGCCTTTGAGGTTTTTTCCCATAATGTACTCCTTTCATGCCAAGGAAAAGAGCACACCACTACACGATAATGATAGCACATAATGCTCTTTTTCTCAAGGTGCATTGCCCATGATTTTCCTGAACCTGTCAGAAAAATCAGATCACCAGTTTCTGGCTGATATATTCCTCAAATTCCTTTCGCTTTACCAGCTTTTTGGTGCCTACGAAAAGAACAAACGGACAGTTGGGTGAGCGCAGCATACTGTCAATTTTGTTGATCCCAATATTGCTGTATTCGGCGGCCTCCCTCGTTGTGAGGGTTATCTTCAAGTGGATTGGTACTTTTTCCATACGATTATCCATGCTGCATCCTCCTTTATGTAGACAGATTGAACGGCTATTTTGGGGGATAGAGGGAAAATCCCCCGGCCCCTTTGTACTGCTTCTGAAATTCCGTGCAAATAAGCGGCTTTTGTGAGGTTATTTGTCTACTCTCGACCGCCGTTTTCGGGCATAGGCGGCTTTCTGTTTCCGATGTACGTTGGCTGCACAGTCGGCACAGTATTTGGCACGTCCAGAACCGGCAATGAAATAAGAACCGCAAATTTGACAGCGCCTGCTTCCCCGGGGGCGTAAAATCTCATTTTCAAGATTTGGGTCACTGGGCAGCACTGCGTGACGGAAATACCGGCAATTCAGGCTGTAACTGATGCTCTGCGGACAGACCTGCTCTTCGCCGTCATCCAGCAGCTGGCAGCTGCCGTCTGCGTAATTGCAGCATCCTTTGACGAGCCTTCGGACGCTGCGGGCCTGCTTGGGTGTAAGGCGGGGTAAGGTGCCATCAGGCTGCCGATCAATCGGTTTCTGCGCACATATTTTCCTCCACATACAGTGCTACCTCCTTCTTTGTAATGAGCTTAGCGTTGGCCGGATAATTGAGTGTTATCACTGCCGGTCTGCCGAGACCCTGTTTTTTACGGCAAATTAAACCGCTCTTTTCCAGCTGCTGAAAGATCCGTGTGACGCTTTGACGGCTGCGATGCAGCTTTTCTTCTGCCTGCTCCACCGTAAAATAGAGCCGGATCGCGCCATCCTTTTCAATATAGCCGTTGACCTTGGAAATGCTTGCCCGATCCAACATCAGTGCATACAGCACCTTTGCATCGTTGCCGAGACCTGCAAAGCAATCGTCCATTAGAAAGCGTGGAAACGGTATATATGAGGCTGCCGGACTTTCCGTGGTGAACTTGTAGAATAACGGTTTCATACATCCTCCTATCCCATCTATCCATTCTGTGTATTGATTGGATTGATGGATGATTTTTTTGAGAGTTGATTTTTTCTTATTGATTAGGGTATGAATTTCATACATGATGACCGTCTGAATATCCACGGCCAAGAAATCCGGTTAGGGTACGGTCTTGAGGGGTGCAAAATCCATGAACTGAAAAGCCGTATACGGAAAAACCGTACACGGATAAGCCCAATGCGGAGATCATAGTTCAGCTTGTTGTGCCTGTTTCAGTAGTTCCCAGATTTCTTTCTGTTTCGCCTTTAATTCGGCTACATCCTCGGCGTAGAAGTGATCGGTCTGGTTGATGCGGCGACAAATCTGGTTGATGTTGGCAGAAACCCGGCTGACGGCAGCTGCCAACTTTTTTTGTTCGGTGTAATCCACCTTGATGATGTAACCGTCAATGAGCATTTTCCTTGCATATGCCCCCACGTTTTTTGTGCCAAGCTGTGCCATCTTGTGGCGAATCAACTGGCGCTCCTGCTCGGTCACGCAGATTTCAATGCGAATTGGTCTGGTGCGGTTGGCCATGTGGAATCCTCCTTTCACCCTACAACGGACAAGATTTTGCCAATTTGGGGGGTACTTTAAGAAGAAATTTTTCCTTTCACCCTACAACGGACATTCAATGCCGAAAACTTGGTACCTACGGCAAAAAAATATAGAACCCCTTCACTTTACAACGGACATTTTCTGTGAAAAAAACAGGGTGCTCCTCAAAAACTTTTGAGGGATAGTAGGAAAGAAACAAATTGCCCTTCACTTTACAACGGACATTTTTAGGCCGCTTTGGGGGGACTCCAAAAAAATTTTTCTTCACCCTGCAACAGGCATCTTCTGCCGGAAATCTGGTATTCAAAGAGAGAGTTTCACAACTCTGCGGAGTTGTGAAAACCGCCGGTAAAAAGCAATTACTTCGTAATCACTTCATACCGGCGGTTGTAAAATCTGCCTTATTCAAAACACAGGGATTTTATGCAGAAGCCAAAAAGGAATCGTGAGGATAGAGAGAATAGCAAGCACAGCCGGTGTCCGTACACCCGGCGATTTTGGCTTGTTGGGAACATCCCAAACCCTGTGTCCTTTGTTGACTTTAATCGTAATTAAAAGAACATTATTTTCAAAATGTTTCTGAACGTGCCGTTGACTATCATCATAATAGTGGCTATAATATTATTGCGTTAAAACAGTGAGGTGACTGCATGAACTATATTGCCGAACTTACTGACATTGCCAGAGAACATGGCGGGATTATCGAAACAAAAGTTGCGGCGCAGCGCGGCATATCCAAGGCCATGCTCTACAAGCTGTGCAAAGAAAATAAGATCCAGCGCATTGTAAAAGGGCAGTATATTCTGCCGGATGAACTGGAAGATGAACTGCTGTCTATCAGCAGGCGGTCGGCTCAGATTGTTTTCTCCCACGAGACGGCCTTGTTCCTCCACGGCATTTCTGACCGCACTCCCTTTGAACACACGATCACCGCCCCATCCGGATGCATCCCTTCGGCGGCAATCAAGGCGGAGTGCAAGGTGTACTATATCAAGCCGGAGTTGTTTACCTTGGGCCGGACAGAGAAAAAAACACCTGCCGGGAATCTGGTGCCCTGCTATGATCTGGAACGTACCATCTGCGACTGTGTCCGCAGCCGCAACAAGCTGGGGACGGAAACTTTTCTGGCGGCGTTAAAGCTGTATGCAGCCAGCCCGAAAAAAGATTTGAATCAGCTGAATTCCTACGCAAAGCAGATGCGGGTTGCCAATGTTTTGCGCCAGTATTTGGAGGTGCTGTTGTGAGCAAAGCCATGAGTTTGAAGGCAAAAATCCGAAATATTGCCAAACAGAAAAATATCCCTGCCCAGGTAATTTTGCAGAACTATATGTTTGAACGGCTGCTGGTTCGCCTTGCCGCCTCTGCCTACAAAGAGAAGTTTGTCCTGAAAGGCGGTATGCTGGTGGCGGCCATTGTGGGGCTGGACAACCGTGCAACGATGGATTTGGACACTACCCTAAAAAATCTGCCTTTAACGCCGGAGGCAATTCGCTCCGCGCTGGAAGAAATTTGTGCCATGCCCTCTGACGATGAAGTGACTTTTGAGTTCGGTACGATTTCTCCCATCCGGGAGGACGATATTTACGGCGGCTATCGGGTCGCCCTGACCGCGAAATTTGAAACGCTGCTTACGCCGCTGAGCATCGATGTGTCCACCGGAGATGCCATCACGCCCCATGCGGTGCCCTATCAGTTTGCCGAGATTTTTGACGAGGAAAAGTCTTACGAACTGTGGGCCTACAACATCGAGACCGTTATGGCCGAGAAGGTAGAAACCATTCTGCGGCGCAGCGTGTTCAATACTCGCCCCAGAGATTTCTATGATGCCTACATACTGGCTTCCACCCAGAAATTTGACAAGGACGTATTCGCTCAGGCACTGCGGGCAACAGCGGCCCACCGCAGTACCACAGAACAGATCGCCGATGTGCCGGGAATCCTGCGCAACATTGAGGAAAGCCCCCAGCTGCGGGCCATGTGGGAAAAATACCGCAAACAATTTGCCTATGCGAAGGATATTACTTATGAGCAGATTCTGGATGCAGTCAGAAAGCTGGTTGCGTAAAAGGACACGGGGGAACGGCCACGGCAGATAGCGATGAATCATATGCGGAAATTTAGTCCTACCGAGACGGGACAGGTCTTTCACGCACATAGTTTTAGGAGGATTTCACCATGCCGACACTGGAATGGATTGGAAAAGAGAAAGTGATTAACCACCATCAGGAGGTGCCGTTCCGGGTGTTGGAGCGCCGGTACAGCTTTGATGAAAATGGTCAGATGGACGCCGACAATGGCAGCGAAAATATGGTCATCCGGGGTGACAATCTGGAGGCCTTGAAAGCCCTGCTGCCCCGGTATGAGGGGCGGGTAAAGTGCATCTATATCGATCCGCCCTACAACACCGGCAACGAGGGCTGGGTGTATAACGACAATGTGAATGACCCCAAGATCAAAAAATGGCTGGGTGAAGTGGTGGGAAAAGAGGGCGAGGATCTTTCCCGGCACGACAAGTGGCTGTGTATGATGTATCCCCGGCTGAAACTGCTGCAAAAGCTGCTGGCGGAAGATGGGGTTATTTTTATCAGTATTGATGATACCGAGTATGCAAATCTGAAACTGATTTGTGACGAAATTTTTGGAAACAACTGCTTTGTGTCGAATATTTCATGGCAGCGGACGTACTCGACCAGAAATGATTCTAAGGGAATTGTGAACGAAGTAGAGCACCTGATTGTTTACAGCAAACAGCCGGGCTGGAATCCAAACAAATTGCCGCGTACAGAGGAAATGAACTCCAAATATAAAAACCCCGATAATGATAGCACGCTTTGGCGAACTGATAATGCTTTTGCACCAGGGGCTGCAACACATCAAGGCATGGTTTATGCTATACAGCATCCGTTCACAGGTGCAATGCTGTATCCAAGTAATGGCGCTTGTTGGCGCTATCAGCAAGATCAAATGTTGGAAATCATGCGTGGCTGGTGTGACTATGAGCTACGGGACCTCCATGATGCAAAAGAACGTGCTGCTGTATGCGGTGTTCCAGAATCCGAAGTGCGTGAAGGAGTTCAGGCTATCGTTTTGTCAAAATCTTTGGAAGAATCTGCTGCACGAGCAAAAGCGGTATACAAGCGCGGTCAGTGGCCTCGTTTCTTTTTTACTAAAGGTGGAAAAGGCGGCATTGCCCGGAAAACATACCTTGAAAATGTAGGTGGAAAACTTCCTACTAATTTCTGGCCGTTTTCTGAGACAGGACATACAGACGAAGCAAAAAAAGAGATGTTGGCAATTTTCAATGGGAAAGCCACATTTGACACACCTAAGCCCCGCCGGTTGTTGGAATTTGTACTCACAGTAGCGGGAAATCAGAACACCCTAATCCTCGACTCCTTCGCCGGTTCCGGCACTACCGCCCATGCGGTTCTGAACATGAACAAGGCAGACGGCGGCAACCGCAAATTCATTCTGGTGGAAATGATGGACTACGCCGACAGCATCACCGCCGAGCGGGTCAAGCGGGTGATTCAGGGCTATGGCGAGGGCAAAAACGCCGTGGAGGGCACCGGCGGCAGTTTCAGCTTTTACGATCTGGGCCAGCCCCTGCTCATTGACGAAAATCTGAACGAAGAAGTAGCCGCGGAGAAAATCCGGGAGTACATCTGGTTTATGGAGACGAAAGTCCCCTATGCTCCACCTGCCGGGGAAAACGCCTACTATCTGGGCAGCCACAACCACACCGCTTATTATTTCTACTACGAACCCCAACGGATTACGGTGTTGGATTATGCTTTCCTTGCTACCCTTACCCAAAAGGCGGACGGCACGGTGATCTACGCTGACCGCTGCGCCATCGGGGAAGAAAAGCTGGCCCAGATGGGCATTGTGTTCAAGAAAATTCCCCGCGACATTACCAGACTGTAAGGAGGGTCACAGCATGGAACTGAAAAGCTATCAGAAAGCAGTCATTGCGGATTTGACCCGCTATTTGCAGCTGCTGAACCAAACCCAAAACTATGCGGCGGCATTCCGCCTGTTCTGGCAGGAAAAAAGCGCCCGGAGCAAACCGGGCTACGCGCCCCAGCATTGGGGCGCTATCAGGATATTCTGCCCGGGGTTCCCAACCTCTGCTTCAAGGTGCCCACCGGCGGCGGAAAGACATTCCTTGCCTGCAATGCCATCCGCCCGGTGTTTGATGCGCTGCCCGTCACCAAAACCAAAGCAGTGGTCTGGCTTGTACCTTCGGATGCAATTTTGTCTCAGACGGTCAAGAGCCTCAAAGACCCAAATCACGATTACCGGCAGAAAATTGATGTGGATTTCGGCAGCCGGGTGGAAGTATACACCAAGCAGGAGCTGCTGAACGGCCAGAACTTCAATCCCACTTCGGTGACGGAGCAGCTTTCCATCATGGTGCTCTCCTATGACTCCTTCCGTGGCCGCGGCAAAGAGGGGCTGAAAGCCTATCAGGAAAACAGCAATCTGGCGCAGTTCGCCAAAGTGCTGGGTAAGCCGGAAAATCCCATCCAGGATGCTGACGAAACCGCCCTGTTTCAGATCATCAATCAGCTGAACCCGCTGGTAATTGTGGACGAGAGCCACCATGCCCGTTCCAATCTCAGTCTGGAAATGCTGACAAACTTTAATCCCTGCTTTGTGCTGGATCTGACCGCTACACCTAAAAAAGAGAGCAACATCATCTCCTATGTGGATGCGGTGCAGCTGAAAGCGGAGCACATGGTCAAACTGCCGGTGATCGTCTATAACCGGGACAAGCAGTCAGAGGTTCTGATTGACACTATCGACCTGCGCCGGAATTTGGAAAAGCGAGCCGAGGCGGAATATCAGAAAACTGGAAAGTATATCCGCCCCATCGCTTTGTTTCAGGCGCAGCCCAAGGGCAAAGAGGACGCAGCCACCTTTGAGAAATTGCGGGACGAGCTGAAAAATGCGGGAATCCCCGCCGAACATATCGCCATCCGAACCGCCGATGTGAACGAACTGAAAAATGTGGATTTACTATCCCCGGAGTGCCCGGTGCGTTACATCATCACAGTCAATGCGCTGAAAGAGGGATGGGACTGCCCCTTTGCCTATATTCTGGCTTCGCTTGCCAACAAGACCAGTCAGGTGGATGTGGAGCAGATTCTGGGGCGGATTCTCCGCCTGCCCCATACCTGCCAGCACACCCAGCCCGCACTGAATATGTCCTATGTGCTCACATCTTCTGCCAATTTTAACGATACCGTGCAGCGCATTGTAAAGGGCTTGAACAACGCCGGTTTCAGCGAGCGGGATTGCCGCCTGTTTGAGCCTGCCCCACAGCAGCCGGTGCCTCCCGACCCGGTGCAGATGGTCATTCCCGAGGTGCCCGCAGAACCGGCAGAGGCACAGGACGATTTTTCCCAGCTGGACGGTAAAATTATTGGCGAAGAGCTGGAACGCCGCAGACAGCAGCAGGAACAGCCCGAAATCACCCCCAAAGCCGACACTATGCTGGACGAAGCAGAAAAGGCGGGCAACGCCTACAATGATGCAATCCGTCAGGGCGGGAGTGACCCGCAGACACAAAATCTTCCCTGGGAGGTGCGGGAACAGGTGACGACATTCCATGTGCAGCCGCAGTTTCAGGAGGACATTGCCGCGCTGATGATTCCGCAGTTCTTTCAGGTGATCCCCCAGACGCTGTTTACCGATGGGGATTTTGAACTGCTGGAAAAAGAGCAGCTGGCCGAAGGGTTTACCCTGAAAGGCAAACCCTACGATATTGACTTTGCTGCCGCTGATGATGAAATTGTCAAAGTGGATGTGCGCCAGAATGAAGGCGGATTGCCCAAAGTATTCAAAATGTCCAGTGCGGATCAGCGGTATTTCAAAGAGTATTTCAATAACCTGCCGCCGGAAGGCCGGGTACGCCAGTGCAAGGCAATGATGCTGCGGCAGCTCAACAAACTGAACATGGTGGATGCCGGGGAACTTTCCGCCTATGTTGAGCGCATTGTGGATGATATGGATAAGGCGCAGCTTGCGGCGATGGAAAAAGCGCCGCTGGGTTACGCTGAAAAAATCCGCAGAAAGATTGAGCAGCTTCTGACGCAGCACTACAAAGAGACCTTTACCCAATGGCTGGAAACGGAACGGATCGTATGCAGGCCGTCTTACCAGCTGCCCAGCGTAATTCATCCTGTCAGCAGCACAGATATGTTTGGCGGATCGCTCTATCAGGCCGAGGAAGATATGAACCAGTTGGAGCAGGATCTGGTTATGGAACTGACTGCGCTGCCCAATATCCGCTGGTGGCATCGGAATATTGTGCGGCAGGGGTTTGCAATCAACGGCTTTATCAATCATTACCCGGATATTATGCTCATGACCAACAGCGGGAAGGTTATTTTGGTAGAAACAAAGGGCGATCACCTGAAAAACGATGACAGCCGTGACAAAATCGAATTGGGCCGTGCATGGCGCAATGCAGCCGGAAATCAGTATCGCTACTACATGGTGTTCCGGGACGGGGATAATCTGCCCAGTGGCGCAGTCAGCATGAGTCAGTTTTTGGAGTTGCTTCGCGCGTTGTGATTCTTTGTGCTAATCAGATTGGAGGAGGGATATTTCTTGAAGTTTTGTAATTTTCTCTTGCGTGTGGATGGAATACGGGAGGCGGCAAGAGACGATTTTGAGGCAGTGATCGAGAAGGGATTGCGTACATATAGACCCGTGCGCCAGAAATATCTGTACTCAATCGAGATGGAGATTGTAGAGGAAAGATTTTTCTGGATGTCCTGTGACTATGATGATGCAAAAAGATTCCGCGATTTTGTAATCAACAGAGAAACTGGCGAAAGGCAGCCGAATCCGAGGTCTAAAGAACAAATAGAGCCGAAGCAGCAATTTTTTGCCTGTTATGATTGTGCAACGCATATGCTGTATCTGAATGACATGACGCGACGGCCTTTTCTGGAAAAATACCTGAGTGATACACTTCAAAAAGAGTTCAAAATCAACAATGTTTACGCATCAGTGGATGAATTTTGCGATCGGGTAAAAACCATCCGTGGATTTCAATATACGCAAGTTGACAATCTGTTCAGTCGAAACAGCGACTTATTTATGCAGATCGGAAATATGTGGGGACAAGATTTGCCAAGCAAGATTCAGCTGAAAATGACATATGGCGATATTCCAGTGCATGGTGGCGGCAGGCAAATCATAGACATTTTCAGACATCATAAAGAAGAATTTGACAATGTCATCATAATCGGATGCGATGACGAAGGCGTAGAGCAAACCTTTGATTTTTCCTCTTTATTGAAGCATCTTGAGATTCATCCGGTCAAAGACGAAAATGAACAATTTACGCCCGATGAAGTGAAGGAGCTTCTGCTAAAGGAATTGAGGTGATTGTCCATGTATAAACGCCATAAGCGCCAGATTTTGCTTTGCGTAATAGTTACTACCGCTGCGGCGTTTATGTTCGATTTGAGCTTTGAACCAATCGCAGAGATTGCTGTCACGGTAGCTTCTATTGCAATGGGTGTATACATTGCGGCTGTTTCTGCACTGTTGGGAAGCCAATATGCCAAAGAGCTGAAAGAAACACCGGACAAAGAGCAGCCAACGAAAACATTGCTGGGGGTTTTAGCTGGATATTTTCGGTATGCGGGTATTTCATGCATTCTGCTGATTGTGGTAAGCTGTCTGTTTTTGATTCCGTCAAACATCAGCTTTTCTCCGTTGCTGTTAAAAGCGGGAGGAGCTGTATCATACGGCCTTTTTTCATCGAATATTCTTCTCCTTTGGCTTATTCTCCTGTTTTTGGTGAATTCCCTTGGGAAATCAGTCAAATGATTCTAAATGCCGAAATATTCGGGGGCAGCAGATGTGTTTCTGCTGCCTTTTTTCATGATGACATTCTGGTGCAGTGCTTCAGATGGTCATAAATACAGTAGAAGGATGTGATTGCTATGAAAATGCAAGTTCAATGGAGGGAGATGATGGGCCGATGCAGAATAAGGGTGTTTCCTTAAAGATCTGCGCCGGAATATAGTATGGCAAAACCGCTTGATCCCCAAAAAATAGAGGCGATGCGGCGATCCAGCGCAAGGGCAGAACGCAGAAATCAAAAGCGCAACCAGATGCGGGAAGAGATTGCACGCAACCAGTCCGGCAATGGCGTTATTGTGATTCCACCGCAGAAAAGCGCGGAGGCTCCTGCTCCGTTCAAAAAATTACGAGTAGCAGCGTACTGCCGCGTCAGCACACAGGAGGAACAGCAGGTCGGCAGCTTTGAGATGCAGGTGCATCATTTCACAAAGCGCATAGAGGCTAATCCCGAATGGGAAATGGTGGAGATTTATCAGGATGAAGGCATTAGCGCTACCACCATCGAAAAACGTCTCGGCTTTCAGAAAATGATTGCAGATGCTGTGGATGGCAAAATTGACCTGATATTAACCAAAAGCATCAGTCGTTTTGGAAGAAATATTGTGGATATTCTGAATAATCTTCGGACGCTGTCTGCGCTGAATCCACCGGTATCCGTCGAGTTTGAGACGGAAGGAATCACCTATACTGGTGACGGCAAAAATAATCTGCTGATTGCGCTTCTATCCGCACTGGCTGAAATGGAATCCCAGCAGAAGAGTGAAGCAATCAAAGCTGGCATCCGCTGGCGTATGGCTGAGGGTATCTATAAATTCTCGGTGCATAATACGCTTGGATTCTATCGCGATCACTTCGGACGGCTTGTGATTGAACCTACAGAGGCCCGAATTGTCGAGTATATCTATGAAAGCTGCTTGGAAGGAGCGGCACCCGCAGAAATAGCAGCGGCATTGACAGAGCAGGGGATCAAATCTCCGATGGGGAATGATAGCTGGTCTCCCGGTACCGTTCGAAGTATTCTAAGAAATGAAAAATACTGTGGAGATGCCTTGATGCAGAAAACCTATACCAAGGATTTTCGCACACATAGATCTGTAAAAAATACGGATTTGAATATGTACTTCAAGGAAAACCATCACACAGCGATTATTAAAAAAGAAGATTGGCTAAAGGTACAAAAGCTGCTGACAGAGAAACGTGGTACGCCCCCCAAAGCAAAACTGAGATTGCTGGGTACCCGATTCATTGTGAACCGTTTGAAAGACGGTTTGTTCAAAGGGTATCTGATTGTGGATTCCCGTTGGTCGTTTGCAGAGCGACAGGAATTTGTAAAAATGATACAAGAACCGCAAAATATGCAGAAGTGAAAGGATGTTCTATTATGAATTTTGATTTTTCCGCTTTGAATTTTGAAACGATTGATTCCAATATTAACGCATATCCCGATATGTTCCTGAACCAGAATGGCGTGACTTTCACGAAAAAGGTACTGGAGGATTTGGGGTATCCGGCCTACGTTCTGTGTTTGCTGGATGCCAAGGCGAAGGTGTTCGCGATCCGTATGTGCAAGAGCAACGAGCCGAAGGGCTTCAAATTTTCCAAGCCCAAGGGTGAGCAGAAAGGCGTTGTGACCATCGCCAATAAAAACCTGTTGGAGCCTCTGCGTGCGGTTACGGGAGAAAGCTGGATTCCGGGAAAGCGGTACCGCGTGCGCGGGTTCTGGGTTGCTGATGCAAAGACCATGTGCTTTGACTTGAACGAAGGTGTGCAGGAAGATTTCCGGCCTGTCGCGTCTGATACCGAAGAAAAATAATGCATAGCAAGTCTGCCCCAATGCATTGGAAGGATTACCCGACCGCTCTTTTGAATTTAGGTATGCAGTGCGGAAAAACGATTCTTCCTACTAAAGCCAAACAATAAAATGCGGCCACCGCAGGATATGTCCAGCGGTGGCCGTTTTCGTTCAAAAATTCTCGGGATCGATATGGAGATATAGGGTTTAATGCGTACCCTTGTAGCAGTGTGCTTTCCTGATCGTTGTCGCATATGCTTTACGCCATTTTTACGCCATTTCCGTGTGGAAGTGCGTGGAAAGACATGGACTTATATGCGGCTGATTTTTCTGAAAATGCTTGTAATATCAGGCTTTATCGGCTTTTGGAGAGATATAAGAAGCCATAAAATCAGGCCGGTCCCCTCCGATTCCTAATTTCATTTTTCCTCACATCTCCTCAAAAAGTCAGTATTTTCAAGGGTTTACAGCTTTTCGGCAAACGATTTTACACCATTTCTACACCATTTTGCACCATTTAGGCGATTTGGTGCTGCTCAAATTGCCGTACACCACTTTCCAAGGATTCTTCTGTTACATGAACATACCGATCCATGGTTGTTTTTATGCTTGCATGTCCCAACAGGTACTGCAATGTTTTAGGACGCATCCCGCTTTCAATTGCACGGGTTGCATATGTATGCCGCAAGGCATGCATACAAAAACGAGTTATGCCAGCTTCATCACACAGTTTATACAAATGCGTATCGTACGAGCTGTTTTTTGCTGGCTCGCCGGTCCGAAAATTGATAAATACCAGATCGCTCATAACTAAGGATCGCTTTTTTCCCGTACGGCGATCAATAAAGAACAGCACTTGAGTAAGATTTGACGACTGTTTCCGAGCATTACGGGATGCGTAAATCTGCTCCAAAATGCTATAAGCGCGTCCCGTTAAAGGAATTGTGCGATAACTCTGCTGCGTTTTGGGCGGCCCCGCCGTCCAACACTTGTTTTTGTACCGATATTCCAAAGTTTTATCAACCGTCAGCGTCCGTTTTTCCCAGTCGATAGCATCCCAAGTCAGTCCAATCAATTCTCCTGTGCGCAAACCCGTTTCCAAAATCAACGCATATTGGAAGTAGTTGTGTGACCTTTTGGCCGTTTCCAAAAATTTCTGCTGTTCCTTAACTGTAAGAAACTTGATATCATCCGGAGCCTTGACTGGCTTGGTATATCGCACGCCGTCCATCGGATGCTTAAGCAAAAGGTCATTCATTAAAGCCGACTTCAACATGGTACCCATTGTGATATATGCCTGCCGGATTGTGGAACCTGCGTATCGTTCCTCCATCTTATTCAAAACCATCTTACAGTGCATCGGTTTGACATCCGCCAAACACATATCGCCGATAATTGGCTGAATATTATGCTTATACCTCTCGCTATAGTTCCTTCTCGTATTTGGCGCCAAATCTCCCACAATATTTTCAATCCAGTAATGGAACCAGGCATCCACAGTTACATCTGACGGAATAAAGATGTTTGCATGTCGGTCCGCGTACTTCGCATCCGCCAACCAGTTACGGGCTTCCGGCAGCGTTGAAAAATAATGATCGCGCCGCTTTCCGCGCCTGTCTACAAATCGTGCGTAATATTGTCCGTCCTTTCTCTGGCAAATGCCCGTACCACATTCTTTGCCCTTCAGATTTTTGCCCATTCTGATACTCCTTTCCTCGCCTTGAGAAAAGGGCCAATGTAACATTTTTATTGTATCACATTGGCCCCGGTTTCTCAAGGCGATACCGGTGAAGGACGATTGTCAAATCATCAATTTTTGGCTGAGCGCCTTGGCGAAAGCTTCACGCTTGACCAGCTTTTTCGTCCCAACATACAAAACAAAAGGACAACCCGGCTGACGAAGCATTGCGTCGATCTTGTTGATGCCGATATTGCTGTATTCAGCTGCTTCCTTCACTGTCAAGTTCAGTTTCAGATGAATCGGCACCTTTTCATGTTCTTTGTCCATTTCGACACCTCTATCTACATTTCTAGAAACTGGATATCGCCGAAAATCATATTCGGCGATATCCACGCTGGAAAACTTTTTACGGGCGTGATATAATGAAAACACATCTACCCGGCAGAAACATTGCTCACCTCCGGGGACTGAAGTTTCAGTTCAAGCCCTTCAATGCCTCGTTTGTTTCCTCCGTTCATTTTGAGGTGCCTTATTGGTGCAACTTGGCCGAGAAAGGCGCTGAAGGTCGAACGGCCACATAACTCAAGGTTCAAATCCGTGCAATAATCTGCGAAGGCGTTGTACACTTCTTCAACAAGCGTACGGGCATCCGCTCGTAGATTACAGCAGCATTGAACGAAGTTACGTATTGTTTCCAAGTACGGATGCTGAGTTTGTGGTGCATATTCTGCGGGAATATCCACCGTGGTAAACTGAAAATTTCTTTGCACTAGCTGGCGATAAGCTTCCAATGCTTCTCGTATAATCCATCCACGTTCCCATTGCAGCTTTTTCAGCAAATCACGATCTTGCTTCTCAACCGGAACTGAATTTTCGAACGGTAAAAGGACGAGACGGTTCCAAAATGCAGTATCGTCTTTTTCTCCTGACAGTCGGATTGGGTGATTGGTGCAGAATAACAGTTTCGCTTGGTTGGTAAACTGCGTCCGTTGACAAAACTTTCTTTCGCTGGATAGCAGATTTCTGTCACCGGTGAGCTGCTTAATTTGTGCGACGGACTCTGCATCCAACGGTACATCGGGCAGCTCAAAGCAGAAGGCTAATATTTTTCCCGGAAAATCGCCCAAAGCATATTTTCCAGCCAAACTTTTTGCCCCCTTTTCCAAGTTCAGCGAACAATCTGCCCCCACGAGACTTTGAATGAATTCCCCTAGAACTGACTTTCCCGTGTTACTGGCCCCAGCAAACACGTAAAAATTTTTAGGCAGCTCTGGGCTGATAATCGTGCCTATTATTTCAAGTAAAAGTTGCCGTTTTCCAGGGTCATTCCCGAAAGCACTGGCGATGATTCCTTCAAATGCTCCCCGCTGGCACGGACTTTCTAATTCCGCTCGTGAAACGTCCAAAAAAGTTGTGAACATGTACCGTGGACTCGGTGGAAGGAGCTCATCATTTAGAAGATCCAGTACTCCATCGCGTAACGATATTAGTTCCCGATGTTGGTTAAACTCGGTCGGTTTTACTAATAATACGGTGGAAGTTTTCAGAACCTTCAACAACTGCGCCATGCCAGAGGAATTTAGAGATGTGATGACATCCTCACCATCCTCGTAGTCGCGCCGGATAACCTGCAACACCTCGTTGTCACGCGCAATCCGCCAAATCGGTCTCTCATACACATAAAAAGTATCACCGCAGACCAACAGCAAGACCTTTTGCTCGATGTCCTTGGCAAGTGTACCAATCGCGCATGAGAGTTTTTGCCCCGCAATATTTTTTTTGGATTTCTGCAAGCCTTCTGCAGAAACTCTCGGTCTCAGCAACTGTCCGATACGCTGAGCTGCCACGCCAGCTGGTATCATAGCTTCTCGCCCACTTTCACGGCATGGCAGGTCCTCGGACAGCGGCATCGGGGGTGGCAGCGGCTCTTCATCTTCGGAACAGCTGAAAGTTAATTGCGAGAAGATTGTCGATCCATCTTCTGTAGGCAACGGTACGGGAGGTGGCAGTGGCTCGTCCTCTTCGGAAAACGGAAAAATGAACGGGCAACCGGTATCTTCGATTGCATCGGAGCGAGGGGAAGCGGGCAGTGCTTCCTCCTGCCCGCCGTTAAGCTTCACCCCATCGTTAAAAAACGCCGCGATGTCCTCAAAAAGCTCTTTCATCGAACTCACCTCCCTCACCATCCGCAAGGATCGTATACGGAATCTCAGAACCCCCAGCATTACCGAACGGAGATTTTCTGGTGGTCGGCTGCGCCAATGACGCTGTGGATATACTGGCAGGCCCTGGAAGAGAAGTGCCAAACACTCTTCCTGCAAGCGCAGCCATTGCTGTTGCGTGCTCACAGAAGGCTGCCGAGTGGTTTCCTTCGCCGTCTTGACAAATCGAAAACAGCCACCCGATATCAGGCTGCTTTTTCCGCGTCTCCACGAGGAAAAGTGTGCCGTGGGCGCAAACCTTATCGCCAGTCACGAAAATTGGTGTTGGCTTTTCCCCTGGGCGGATGTCCAAGAGCATAAAATTCTCGGTCTTCAACATTTCACGCCCCCCGATATACCTCGAAAGCGAAAACACAAAAAACGGAAATTCGCCGATCTTCCCCGGCCGCCAACTGAAGGTGAGCGGGTGTTGTCCTTCCACCTTCAGATCAAAACTGATCATCGTCACAGGACGAAGTCCCTTTCCTCGTTGCAGAAAAGGTTGGGTCCCTTGCCAAGTGAGCGCTGCCGCAGCCGGATGACTCTGCCTCAGCATCCCCATAAGATCGGTGGCGGCTTTGTCCGCCCCCACGCCAGGAACAAAATTGAAATCTGACCTCATTTAAATTCGTACCTCCCCAAAATTTATACTGCGTGGCCGCCCCTGCCGGCGTTGGTTGCGACTACAAAATCAGTATATCGTTGATTGGGGCATCAGAGGAGAGCCAAAAAAGACATTTTTCTCCACGCTTCGCAATTATTCTATGATTTGTATATAAATTTATTTTAATTAGCATTAAAATTTGTTTATATGCAGCAAACGCATTGCATCATATAGTAATTACCGCATGCTTCAATCATTTCATGATGCTTTTTTCCGGCTGCGCTTACTTATCATTAAATTCGGCTTTTGCAGGTGGTGTCATTGTGTCTAATTCTTCCTCCAAATCTATGCTGAAGGCTAATGAGGACTTTTTAAGCGCGTTTCTTAATGACTGCAAAGAGATTAAAAAAAACGACCTGTCCATTGATATCAGCAATTATTCTCCCTGTGTTTCTTTGGAGCACATCCGATTTTTGCCTGATACGCACTCCTTTTTTTCAAATTTCCCACGTGTAATTCCTTCAGCCAAGAGTGAAACGCACTTTCCCAAAAGCGTACAGGGTGCTCAGTTCATCTATAATGAGATTGCAAACGCCTTTTGTATGCCTTCTCTTCTAAAGACTTTCTATGATTCAGTATTTGATTCAAAAAATGAAACCGATTTAGCCGCTATTATTTCGCCATTTTCATTAGCATTATCGCCGCAAGACTTTATAAAACAGACCCAATATGGATTAAAGCATTTGAAAAGCCCTCTTGATTATTTTCTTGATCTCCCTGACGAAAAGGCGTTTCCCATATGCAATGCTTTCATTACTGATCCTAAAACATACGATTGGGGACCTTTTTTTCTTGCTTATATGGGCTATGATGTTTGCGCAAAAAACACTTTTACTTTTGATAGTGCCCTCACAGGAACTATTAAGACTGATACCCTAATGAAACGATTTCTCTCAAAAGCGGGTAAAACACCTCCGGCAGAAAGACATCGGGGAGCCCCTAATTACTATTTCCGTAAAGCATCTCCCCAAAATCTCTATCAAGTCACTCTTGCGTTTATTACATTACTTTGGTTGTATGCCTGCAATGTTTTGGAAAAACATTTTACTTATAAAGGCATTGGAAATAGTACGCGTCAATTGCTTACATTTGACATTCTGAAGGATTATTTGGATGAAGACAATACTATCAACCCAACACATAAAAAAGATAACAAACTCCCACCAATGAATATCTACCGACAAAAAATTGTGCAAAATTTCTTGTTGTTTGAGTATTATACGGGGCTATTAAGTGCCTACTATGGGAAGAAATTGCTTTCCAGTGTAAAGTCTTGTTTCACAACGGCCCCTGAAGAGGCGGACCTCATGGTCCTACGAAGCATCGTAAAGACTGTTCAATGGTATCATCCTCTCGTTGTTTTTGATTCCCTAGACATCTGGGGAACGTACAGCATTCCATCAAACAGTAAAGCAAAAGGAATTCATGTTGTAACTGTCAGCATGCTAGCTGAATGTCTTTGCTATGAAAAACGTTTATCGCTTCCTCAAAATGCAGAAGATGCTTTCAAATCATTTCCTTCCAAGGAACAACTTCTTGGAGAAGAATATTTTAAACTGGTAGATGCCATTGAAATGCTTCGTTTTGAGAACAAGCGGTTGAGAAAAAGACTCCGTTTTAATGCCGATGAAGTGACTTCGCAGAACGAAATCGTTGTAGATCGCTCTGCAAATCGTTATGTCATCAATAAAGATCGTAAAATAATCAGCGCATATTTCAAGCTCGGACACTCGATACTAAACTATATCTATAAGCAATCCAAATTATTCAATTATAATTCCGTCTCCGTGCAAACAATGATCAACTATTTGTCGCCCCTTTTTACTACTCAGGCGAAATTATTTGATTACGGAAGCAACCCAGATAATGGGAATTCCCTTGAACACCTTTTCTTTCTCCTTGATGAATATCAAAAATCCATATTAGATACGCTTTTATCAGACGATGGGTTCTACAAATGTAGCAAACGTATGTTTGCTATTTGCAAATTTGGAACAAGTCTCTATCCGCCGGATGATAGGATGAACAAAGAAAAAAAGCAGCAACGGTTCATTAAAATCAACGAAACGAAAAGGAAATTGCAACTCGTTATTGACAATCCTACTGAAGCGTTATATATAAAATGGAACTGCGGAGAAAAAGTTAAAATAAGAGATAACACATTGACTACTAAGCATTACGATATTACTTTTCCCAATCAAGAAAAGCTTAAACAGTTACAAGAAGACTTGGATATCAAGTTTCTCCGTATGGTTATTCTGGAAGATGATTCTCTTTTCAACGAACAGAAATCATCATCCAAAGTCATCCAATTCGCTCGTGAGATACTGGAATACTATTCGTAACAATAAATTTCACATAGCACATGCTTGATGATTACCAAAATATGAGATTTTGAAAATCCCCTAACCGCTAACCCACTTTTATCAAAACGCAGAAAAAACGGCTGAAATCCACTCAAGTGCCTGTATAGGGCATGTGGGAATTTCAGCCTATTTTATTTTCCCTCCTCCATGGTAAATCTGGTGAAAATTTGTGAAACAGTCCCATAAATAGAATTTTTGTAACCGCTCCATAATCCCCCGTACAGGAAAAGAAAAGAGCCTCGAAAATGGGGC
>ERZ791719.399-NODE-399-length-21953-cov-7.33729_pt1 | contig 21953 bp, 19 predicted proteins | sample MGYA00510338_ERZ791719 | MGnify/ENA primary metagenome ERZ791719 (study PRJEB30046, sample SAMN00715131) | human gut metagenome | study: EMG produced TPA metagenomics assembly of the A metagenome-wide association study of gut microbiota in type 2... | reverse complement strand
GGGAAAGAACTGGAACGTCTGGTCGGCAAATGTCAGGACTCATACGAACGACTGATGAAAGCCTGCGAACTGGCTCACACTGCCAAAGTACATATCATTCTGAAGGGAGCTTATTCCGCCATTATCACCCCCGAAGGCAAATGTTACTTCAACCAGACCGGTAATCCCGGTATGGCAACAGGAGGCAGCGGAGATGTACTGACAGGAGTAATCCTTGCACTCCTTGCGCAAGGCTATCCTGCCGAGGATGCCGCAAAGATCGGTACTTACATTCACGGATTGGCCGGAGACATCGCCCAGAAAAAACAGGGCATGATCGGATTAATCGCAAGTGATATCGTGACCTGTCTGCCGACGGCATGGCGACTTGTAAGCGAATAAAAGTTAAGAACTTACGGTTTATTCAATAACTTCATTAACTTTGTTTTTCAAAATCAGCTAAAAAGAACCGAATATGAAAAAGTTAATCATAGCAACAGGACTACTAATGGCAACTTCCGCCTATGCGCAGACCGAAGTGCTGACAGGAGTGACACGAGGAAAAGACTACGGAGTAGTGTACGCCCTCCCCAAAACCCAGATAGAAATAGAAATAAAAGCAAACAAAGTCAACTATAAGCCGGGTGAATTCAGCAAATACGCCGACCGCTACCTGAGACTGACCAACGTCTCTGCCGAACCCGAAGAATACTGGGAACTGAACAGTGTCAAAGTGAAACCTGTAGGTGTACCAAACAGCGAAGCTACTTATTTCGTCAAACTGAAAGATAAAACCGTAGCTCCTCTTATGGAACTGACAGAAGAGGGTCTTATCAAATCAATCAACGTCCCCTACAGCAGCAACAATGCAAAGAATGCAGCAAACAATGCCGTTGCTCCCCAACGAAAAGCCAATCCCCGCGACTTCCTCACAGAAGAAATTCTGATGGCAAGTTCTACCGCCAAGATGGCCGAACTGGTAGCAAAGGAAATCTATAATATCCGCGAAAGTAAAAACGCATTATTGCGCGGACAAGCAGATAATATGCCTTCGGACGGCGCACAACTCAAAATCATGCTCGACAACCTGAATCTTCAGGAAGAAGCCATGACCGAGATGTTTTCGGGAGTCCGCAATAAAGAAGAAAAGACATTTACTGTCCGCCTCACTCCGGATAAGGAATTCGACAATGAGGTAGCTTTCCGCTTTTCAAAGAAGCTGGGTATAGTTGCCAACAACGATTTGGCAGGCACTCCATTCTACATCAGTCTGAAAGACCTGAAAACGGTGAAGATTCCGCAAGAGGACGGGAAAAAGAAGAAAGAGATGGAAGGCATTGCTTATAACGTACCGGGACAGGCAATGGTGACGCTGACGGACGGCAAAAAGAAATTGTATGAAGGAGAAATACCTGTTACTCAGTTCGGTATCATAGAATACCTTGCTCCAGTATTATTCAACAAGAACTCGACCATCAAAGTTTACTTTGATCCGGTGACCGGTGGACTACTGAAAGTAGATAGAGAAGAAAGCAAATAAAACCTCTAAAAAAACAAAACGATGGGTGGCGAAGGACATATGCTCGACATGATACGTCGGCTGAAAGACGGCAAAGAAGCCTCCCGCTTACGCCGTGAACGGAGAAATGACAAGTTAGGGCGACTTAGAAGAAACAACGACCCCTATCTTCTGCCGGATACGACTCCGGAAGAGATGGAACGCATCATCAAGGATTCGGAAAAGAAAAAAGAAAAAGATAACAGCTATTTCGTATGGGGAACGCTCATCATTATGGGCGTACTGATAGGATGTGCTGTCCTCCTGTGGGCAATCTTTTTTAATGGATAATTATCCATTTAATAAATCCGTCTTTCTGTAATTGGGAAAGATAAGTAGATACACGAGACTCGTAGCCTGCTTCATGTTGAAAGTGGTCTGCGAGTTTTTCTATAATCTCACGAACCGTCCGCTGGCCGTCTATCAGGTTCCATACGGCCGTACCGTGTTCTTCCAGACGCACATGAATATCTTTGGACATTCCTTTCGGCAATAAATAACGACTCATCCACGAACGTTTAAAACGAGGGAAGGAGAGCACAATAGTCTCCCCTTCCTGTTCAGCTTTAATATGTTCGTTACGACAAGGGATCACCTCCAGGAGGTTTATTTTCTCTTTCGTAGCCATATCTTTTCTCTTTTATATCTTTTCAGATAGAATATATACTGGATTATTTCTGAATATTTGCCTCTTCCAGTCCGTAGCCTTTCTTCTTGTTTTCTGCTTTCAGCATCAAGGCAACAATCAGGGCAAGTACACCGAACATAGCAAAAATAGCCATCGGCAGGGTATAATCATAAGTCTGTGCACCATCTACAACCGGACCTTTGCAATAAGAGTTCAACACCCATCCGATCAGCAAAGGCACGCCCATCAATCCCCAGTTCTGTACCCAAAAGATCAACGCATAAGCCGTTCCCAACTGTTTCTCCGGAATAATCTTCGGAACCGAAGGCCACATTGCCGAAGGAACCAATGAGAAAGCAAATCCCAGAATAATCATGATCACCGTTGCAAACCACCATATATTCAGAATAGGAAGAGCGAACATCGTGTGTACGAAAATCAGCATCACCGACCCGATCACCATCAGCGTGGCTCCCTTACCGATACGGTCATACAATGACCCGAACAACGGTGTCAGGATGATCGCGCCAATCGGCAGCAATCCGGGAATCGTTCCCGCAAGTTTCGGATCTACATTGTACTTCTGTACCATCAAATCAGCCGCATACTTGATGAAGGGGAATACAGCCGAATAGAACAATACGCACAGTAATGCGATCAGCCAGAATCCTTTGTTGGTAATGATATATACGATGTCTTTCATGCGGAAAGGTTCTTCCGGTTCCAGTCCTTCCGCATCCAGTGAAGCATCCAGTTTCTTATCATAGAAAGTATAGATGAAGAATGCGATGGTACCTACGCACAGCATGACGAGACAGAACAGAATCGGAGCGGGAATATTGGTATGGAATACGCCGCTCTCATCCGTAGACCCGAAGAAGTCTGCCAAAGGAACGGTAAGCACCATGGCCAAAGTTGTTCCAATACGCGCGGTCGCCATTTCCAGTCCCATAGCGAGAGCCATCTCTTTGCCTTTAAACCACTTCACGATAATCTTCGAAACGGTGATACCCGCAATTTCGACTCCTACACCAAAGATGGCATAACCCAATGCAGCCAATGTGACTTGCATCTTGAATCCGAAAAGCATCGCACCTTCCGGGAAAGTAGTAGTAATAGCATAATATTTCAATCCACAACCAAACACCATCAATAAACAGGCACCCATTCCGGTGAAGCGTACTCCCATCTTATCCAAAATGATACCACCAAAGATGAGCATCAGCAGGAATACATTAAACCAGCCATAAGCACTGGTGAAAAAACCGTAATCTAAACTGTCCCAGAGAAGTTCTTTTTCAAGCATGGGTTTCAGAGGAGACATAACGTCTGTGAGGAAGTAGCCGCACAACATGGTAAAAGCGACTAATGCTAGAACACTCCAACGCAGCACTGCGGAGTCATTCAGCTTTTGTTTCAATTGTTCTGTCATTGTAATATTTAAAAGGAGTTAATAATCTCGTAACGGGCAACAAAGTTAACTAATTATCATTTGTTTTACTAAAAAAGGAGAACATTTTATAAGAAAAAGGACATCTAACCGGATATTCCTGTATGAAGAAGAGCAGACCGGACCCAATAATAAAGACAGGCGCGAACTACACGTATTACACGATTCTATTAGAATCTCTTGTAATTCGCGTAATTCGCGCCTATAATGAAGAGAACGGGTCAAAAAGCCCATTCACTCAATAAGTTTAAACCGAATATCCTGTCACTGAATTATTCTGCTGCAGGAGCAGGAGTTTCAGTAGCCGGAGCTTCTGTTGCTGGTGCAGACTCTGCAGGAGCAGTAGCGTCTGTCTGAGGAGCAGCAGTACCGGTAGGCATATTATACGGGTTGGTTTGTTGTTCTTTCTGTGCTTGTTCCAACAATACATCTTTAGCTGCAGAAGAAGAAGGAACAACGTAAGCAGTAGCAACGCTCATCACAACCATGAAGATAGCCAGACCCCAAGTTGCTTTTTCCAGAAAATCTGTAGTCTTGCGCACGCCCATGATAGCGTTTGATGAAGAAAAACCAGAAGCAAGTCCGCCTCCTTTTGAATTCTGAATCAGCACGATGAAGCACATCAGCAAGGCTGCAATCACCATTAAGATAATGAATAATAAGTACATTTTTAGTTATTTTGAATTAGCGTTAATAATCAATTTCTCCAAAAATCTGATTTGGTCTGCAAAGTAAGCATTTTTTTTTGGATATTTCAAGCTTAATTTTTTAATTATTTCAAGAGCTTTTGAATATCGTTGCTGTTTAACATAGATTTTTGCCAAAGTTTCCGTAAAACAGCTGTCATCTTCCTCTTCTTCCTTCATCGTTTCTTCTTCGGTAAGTTCGTCCGAAGAGGTTGGCGAAGATGGCATTTCTTCTCTTAAAGGTTTCATGCAGAGGGGAGAGTCGCTCTCGCTCTTTTCTATAAAGTCGTCAATCAGTTCGAAGCCTTTGAGTTTGGGCGTTTCTTCAGCCGGCTGTTCCGTGGCCGGAGTCTCCTCCAAAAGGAAAGAGGTGTAATCCATCGAATAGTCGAAACTGGTCCGGGCAGTCACCTCTTCGGGTACTGTGGACAAGAAAGCGTCGATCAATGCTAATGTGCGGTCTACGGACGGTTCGTCTTTCAGCACCTCCGTGAGAGGTACTCCCTTTTTCCGTGCCTGCACATCATAGCGGTCACCTTCAATCAACCGGAACAACTGCCGTCTGTCTGCAATGTAAAGAACTGCTTTCCGCAGTTCTCCACCGAAACTAATATCATGGAGAATATACAGATTCTTCAGATACAGCAGACGAAGTGACTGAAAATACGGATACCTCGCAAGAAGATTGCGCAGTTCGTACAAAGTATCCCTATTCAGCGTCTCGGGATGCTGAATCCATTGTTGCAAGTTAACAGAAGTCATTAAATTACCAGTTTGCTACAGTTGCATTAAATATTTGGTCGGTTATCTCTTTACTCATTTCCGCTATTAATCCATCCTGTACGGCTGTCAGCAGCTGGCTAGAATCATAGGTACGGAAAGCTGAGAATTGTTGTTCGAAGTCTTCGGCGTGATTTGTGTTGTTGACAAAGCGTACATTGACCGTGATGGTCAGCTTCGTTTCCGAAGAGTAACCATCGGCAGACACTGCCTGGTTATACTGGTTGTAGCCCGTAATTTCACCGTCAATCTGCAGATCCGCATTCTGGTTCGGTTTCAGCAATTGCAGACGGGTCTGTCTGATGAAGATATCTTTCAGGTCTTCATTGAACTTGGTAGCCAGCGGAGCATACACATACTCCGACTTAATCGGGAAATCAGCAATCGAAATGGTCTTCACCTTATCGTAATTGATAGAGGAGCCATTAAACTTATAGGACACACTACAGGCGATGATGACTGCCGGTAAAACAATCAGTATCAGCGGTCGTGCTATTTTCTTAATCCAATTCATATTCTTTTATTTTTCTGTAAAGGGTACGCTCGGAGATATTCAGATCCTTCGCCGCACTTTTCCGCTTACCATGATGCCTCTCAAGCGCTTTACGTATCATTTCTTTTTCCACTTCATCGAGCGAAAGGGTTTCTTCCACATACTCTTCCGTGTCCTGAATATCGTCATCGTCTTCTTTGGGACAAACAGACGGTTGCTGCACAGCATGGATAATGGCCGGCACGGATGGTTGGTGCGTCGTCGTCACTACCGGAGTAGCCACTACCTGCCCCATCTGTCCGACTTGTCCCGCACGTTCGGCCATCATGTTGTGCACCATCTTCTTCAGTTCCGCCACCTCCTGACGCATATCGAACAAGACAGAATATAGTATTTCGCGTTCGCTCTCAAAGCTCTTGCTCTCGCGTGTGCCGAACAGTGCCGGAAGGCGTTGGGTATTCTGTGCCGGAAGATAGGTCTGCAGAATCGCAGCCGTTATCTCACGGTTTGTTTCTATAATCGAAATCTGCTCTGTGATGTTCTTCAACTGCCGGACGTTTCCCGGCCACGGATAAGCAAGCAATATCTTCTTGGCATCTTCCGTCAGCTGGATAGCCGGCATCCGGTACTTTTCGGCAAAGTCTGCGGCAAACTTACGGAACAACAACAGCACATCATCTCCGCGCTCACGCAAAGGTGGTATCTGAATAGGCACCGTGTTCAACCGATAATACAAATCTTCCCGGAAGCGTCCTTCGGCAATGGCTTGTGTCAGGTTCACGTTGGTAGCTGCCACAATACGTACATCCGTCTTTTGCACTTTGGATGAACCTACCTTGATAAATTCACCGCTTTCAAGTACACGGAGCAGACGCGCCTGTGTAGGCAACGGCAACTCTCCCACTTCATCAAGGAAGATGGTTCCACCGTCAGCTTCTCCAAAATATCCTTTCCGCTCACCAATAGCACCGGTAAATGCTCCTTTCTCGTGTCCGAACAGTTCGGAATCGATCGTACCTTCCGGTATGGCACCACAGTTGACAGCAATATACTGCCCATGCTTTCTCCGGCTATATTGATGAATGATCTGTGGAAAACTTTCTTTTCCGACACCACTTTCTCCGGTAATCAGCACAGACAAATAGGTAGGCGCTACCTGAATGGCAACATCTATGGCACGTGATAAGGCCTCGGTATTGCCAATAATACCGAAACGCTGTTTCACTTGTTGTATCTCTGCTTTGGTCATCTATCTTAATATTAAGTAATAGGTAATAAGTATTAAGTAATAAGTATTAAGTATTACCATCACTATCATCTCGCTTCTATCCGCATGGCTAATACTTAATACTTATTACTTAATACCTATTACTTAATCTTCGTCTACTGTATCCAGTTTTAGTTTATCACTATCGTCCCGTTTCTCGTAATACTGCTTCCGCAACGGGTTTATCCGTGCCGCTTTCTCGCGCTGGCGGTTGCGGAATACATCAATCGCTACATAAATAGCCTGGCGGAAAGAGTCTTCGCTGGCCAGTCCTTTACCAGCGATGTCATAGGCTGTTCCATGAGCCGGAGAGGTACGTACAACCGGCAGTCCGGCGGTATAGTTCACACCGTCTTCCATAGCCAGGGCTTTGAACGGAGCCAGTCCCTGATCATGATACATAGCAAGGATTCCGTCAAAGTGAGTATAATTGCCCGAACCCATAAAACCGTCCGCAGCATAAGGACCGTAACAGATGATCCCTTTCTCTTCCATTTCTTTCATGGCAGGGATAATAATTTCCTGTTCTTCCATACCCAGCAGTCCGCCGTCTCCTGCATGAGGATTCAGTGAAAGCACTGCAATACGGGGCGCACCGATACCGAAATCCTGTTTCAGGCAACGATGGAAAATCATCAGCTTTTCCTGAATCAGTTCCTTGGTGATTGTTGTAGCAATCTCCCTTACCGGAATATGCGTCGTTACTAAAGCCACACGAAAATCGTTTTTCATCAGGATCATCAGTGACTTGTTTCCATCGCCCAGACGTTCTTCAATATACTCCGTATGACCGGGGAAAGAGAACTCTTCCGACTGAATGGTATGTTTGTTGATCGGAGCTGTCACAATGACGTCGATCAGTCCCTCACGATACTCTTCTATGGCACGTTCCAAAGCACCCAATGCAGCCTTACCTGCTTCGGGATCGGGTTTGGAGAATTCCACTTTCACTTCGTCATCCGTACAGTTCACTACACTCAGACGGTTGTATCCGGCTTCGGAAGCAGTGTTGACAATGCTGAAATTAGCCTGTACATCCAGTGCTTTACGATGGTAAGCCGCTACTTTAGGTGAACCGTAGATAATCGGAGTACATAGCTCAAGCATGGTAGGGTCTGAGAATGTCTTCAAGATCACTTCATAACCTACCCCGTTGATATCTCCTTGGGTAATGCCGATTCTTATTTTGTTTTCTTCCATGTTTTTATTTATTAGTTGGTTCCGCTTCTTTGGTTACCCCCAGTGGAATCTGACTCTGCTGACCTTCTTGCAGAAGTTTCAGCGTATAAAGAGATGCTTCCATCTGGCGAACCAGATTGCGTTTCATTTTATCGGGTGAATATACAAATATTTCTGCTGTAATAATACGTTGGTTCTTCTGATCCAGACGAGTATGGGAAACGAACGGGCCACCCATGAAGTCACCCTTCATGCGCCACAATCCACGAGCTTCCATCGTGTAGTCATTGTGCACGTTGATCGGACGAACATCGGTCAGTAACGAGTCTGTCGACATATATACGCCTTCTTTATACCCGGGGATATTGGCTTTCATCACGGAATCGCGCTTATGAACAAAGTACTCTTTGGTGAATGTATCCTTGTCAGTATAAGGATAAGAATACATCACGAAATTGCGATCCGCGCTGCCTGTATTGGTAGATGCCCAGAAGAAGTCCTCTCCTGTCTTGGAGTTATTCAGTTCGGAAGGTATCCAGATATCGCAGCCAAACAGACTATCTACCTTATTTGAGATAAAGTTGTTGTGCTTTTCCTCCAGCAAAGTAATCTGACGGTTCATTTCAGCGCGAGTGAAGAAGTCGATAATCGTCTGTTTGTTTTCTTCCACAAACTTCTCAAACACTTCTTCGTTCGGAGCCTGAATGGTCAATATCATCTGTGGAGAAGCATAAACGTCTTTCGCATACTTGAAAGTACCTTTGGTATAAATATCTTTTATGTCTACTATCACAATATTACGGATCAACTTCAGCGTAGAATCATAGTCCTTCGGTGAAGTATACATAATCCGGAAAGAAGGTTCCGACTGGGGCAGTCCCGGCATGTCAGAATCAAGCACATCATGCAAGGCCCTTCCGGCGGCACGGTCCCACACTCCCGCATCTACTACAACCAGCAGTTCATACGGACGACCACTAGAGGTATGATTCCCCTTTAATCCACAAGAAGCAACTACGAAGGCTACCAGAGCCATGCTTAAATAAAAAAAGTACTTTTTCATGATGTTCGATTTTTATATTAACTTTTATTATTTTCCTCCTGTTTCGCAGTCGACAGCATACCGCATGCCGCAAAAATATCCTCTCCCCGCGAAGCACGAATGGTAGTGAAAAGCCCGTGCGTGGTCAGATAGTCACGGAAACGGGTCATCGTATCCATATCGGCTCCTTCAAGGGCTACTCCCGGAATAGAATGGAAACGGATCAGGTTAATCCGGCAATCCAGTCCGCGAAGCAGTTTGAGTAACTCCTTGGCATAAACTTGCGAATCATTAAGCCCCTTAAAAACAATATACTCAAACGAAAGTCGACGCTGTTTGCTAAAATCATAGTTTTTTAACAGTTCCACCATTTCCGTGATAGAAAAGGCTTTCTCCGCCGGCATCAGTTCCACACGCTGGGCGGTCACCGGAGAATGCAGGCTAATGGCAAGGTGACAGTCGCTTTCTTCGATAAAGCGCCGCAATCCTTTCCGCAATCCGACAGTTGAAACGGTAATCCGCTTCGGACTCCATGCATAACCATAGGACCCAGTCAGTATGTCCAATGCCTTCAACACCTCTTCCAGATTATCGAGCGGTTCGCCCATTCCCATCATGACGACATTCGTCAGTTTGTCCCGTTCGGGCAAGGAGTGAATCTGGTTGATAATCTGATGGGCGGTCAGGTTGGCAGAGTAGCCTTGTTTCCCGGTCATACAGAACTTGCAGTTCATTTTGCAGCCTACCTGCGAAGAGATGCATAAAGTCGCCCGTTCATCATCCGGAATATACACCGACTCCACAAAATGATTCTCGCCCACAGGGTACAGGTATTTCACCGTACCGTCTACAGAGCGCATTTCCTCCACCGGAGCTTCAGCTCCTACCTCATAGTTCTGCTTCAGTAACTCCCGGTATTTCAACGACAAGTTAGTCATTTCATCAATCGAAGTCACCTTCTTATCATAAAGCCAGGATGCAATCTGTTTGGCTGCAAAGCCCGGCATTCCCAGACGTTTCACCAGTGACTGCAGCTCTATAAGCGTCATTCCTAAGAGGGGATATTTAGACATCATTCTTTCTGTTCATGGTTTATATTTGCAAATGTAAGGAAATAAAGTCGATTTCCGTATAGCAAGGATGTAAAAGTTAGCAAAAAAGGTCGTTCCAAAGTATGGAACGACCTTTTGCAGTTATCGTTTTTACGACTAATCTTAGAAGAACAGGTAACGTGTATCCTTCACTTTTCCTTTCAGATACAGGTCGTTCATCAGACGGCTTGCGAAGCGTGCGTGCATGTTAGCCAATGTAGCTTCTTCATCTTTAGCGTTGAAAGTATCGCTCAGTTTGTCTTTGCCATACATCTGAAGCACAAATACACCGGCATTACCTTTGATCGGAGCGCTCAGTTTGTTCATTTCAGCCACAGAAGCATAAGCACCTACCAACGGTTCGCTGCTGCGCAATGCAGAAACATAAGCGGGAGCGGCAAATGTAACCAGCTTCAAAGAATCGCTGACTGCGCCGGACATAGCCTTGTACTGGTCGAGAGAAGTTGCATTGGCAGCCTTCATATCAGCCATGATCTTTTCGGCTTTCTTATCTTTAACGATTTCAGCTCTCAACTGATCCTGTACAGCTTTCAGCGGACGATATCCTTCCGGAGTAACACCAACCAGAGCTACTGCAACCATATGGTCGCTTTCGCCACATTCATACAAACCGGAAACATCACCCGGTTTAGCGGCAAATGCCCATCTCAATGCTTCTTTAGTACCTCTTACACCACCGATAGTATGTTCTGAGCTATACAAGTCTCTTCTGTCAAGCAGTTTGTATCCGGCTTCTTCAGCGTTGGCGATCATCTTTTCTGCAGTAGGATTGGCAGCGATGAACTGGCTGAAATCATTGTAAGCACGGTTATAAGTTTCTTTGCTGAATTCAACTTCACGTTTCACAACAGCTACTTTATATTTATCCTTCACAGCTTTCTTGTTAGTCACTTGCAGGATTACATTAGCTTGTCCCAACGGCAGATTTACTACTTCGTTCACGCCTGTATTATTGATAGCAGAGATAAACTTCAGGTTGTCACCATCGATCTGTGCGCCTTCATACTGTGCAGAGCTCATCCAGTTAGTCTCACCCGTTTGACCGTATTTCTTAGCCAGATCTGCGAAGTTAGCACCGCCTTTGATAGCAGTATAGATACTGTCCGCCAAGGCTTTTGTCTTCAAAGCGTCTTCTGCAAACACCTGAATCTGACGGAACTCGATTGAGTCGGCAGCAGCTGTTTTTGCAACCACTTTGAATGAATTGATAGTATTGTCGGCACCATTATAGTACGGACCATAAACAGAACCAACGGATGCAGAGTCCAGACGGGCAACTACATCTGACGGGAAAGCTGTTTTATTATAGAACAAGTCTACATAAGGAGCTTCCGAGCCTACAGAACGGATAAAAGAAGTATAGTCATCTGTTGTAGTAGCCAGCTGTGCAGTAGCTTCGTCTACTTCCTGCTGGATAGCAGCTCTGTCTTCCGCACTTGCAGTCACCTGAACATCAATGTACTTGATATCACGGCTTTCCTGATATTGCTTGAACTGTTCTTTTTTCTTGTTATAAAGGTCTTTCAGTTCCGATTCTTTCACAACGATTGTAGAATCTACTATAGAAGAATAAGGAACGGCAGCCATCAACAAGTCATATTGATTCACTCTTGCGTCGAAAGCATCCTGTGCTTCTACCGGGTTAGAGAGAAGCGCTTTTGCTACCAATGCCTGATATTTTTCTGCCAGGCGGCTCTGCACCAATGTCTTCTGGATGAATGACCAGTATTTGTACATGTTGTTGTACTGTTCTGCATACTGAGCCGGCATCTGAGATTCGTTCATTTTAGCGTAATCTACCAGGAACTTATTGAGCATATCCTTATCGAAAGCACCGGTCTGCGGGTTACGGAAAGGAGTCTGTTGCAACAACGGATGCACGCCTGCTTTCAGGATATCCTGAATTTCAGCAGCAGAAACTGTCAGTCCCAATGCTTTTGCTTCTTTCTCAACCAGCTTGTTATTAACGTAGGAACGCCATACTTCGTCGCGCACCTGATTGCTCTGTTCGTCGTTCAATGCAGTCACTCCGCGAGAAAGCTTTATCACTTCGGTATATTCTTCTACCAGATTCTGATACTCTTGAGCGGAAAGAGCATCTCCGTTCACCTCACCTACGTCATGTGCCTGGTGCGGTTGCATCACCTTCCACGCGTCACCCGCGATGAAAGCAAACAGCGCCAAACCGATAACAATCACCAATAGAGGTCCTTTCGACCTAATGTTTTGTAATGTTGCCATTTTGATTAATACGATTTATGTTTATTATTATTTCTTTCTATTGTCATTTTAGCGCACGAAGATACAAAAAATGCTAATATGCTTCTATTTATTAGCTAAAAATTTCACGGTTATCGCCATTATTCCATGACTTTTAAGCGTACAAGTTCTATTTTTGTCGCTGTCACCTTGATTATTTTAAACTGATAACGGCCGACACGTACCAATTCGTGCAGTTTCGGGAAGCTCTGATATTGGTTCAGTATCAATCCGCCTACCGTCAGATAGTCGTCCGATTCGGGCAGATCAAGTCCGAACATTTCATTGACTTTTTCTATCTCCAGACGGGCGGACAAAACATATTCATCTTCGTCAATCTTCTTGCAGATATAGGAAGTATTGTCATGTTCATCTTCTATATCACCAAATATTTCTTCTACCAAATCTTCCAACGACACAATGCCGGATGTACCTCCAAACTCATCCACTACCACGGCAATCGTCCTCTTTTGCAACATAAACAGCTTCATCAGTTTGTGGGCAGACATCGTTTCGGGTACGATCGGCACGTCTTTCACGTTATCGCGCCAGTCTTTCGGATCACGAAACATTTCCGACGAATGGATAAAACCGACCACATTATCGATATTTCCGTCATACACGATGATCTTCGAGATCCCGGATTCTATAAAACGACTCTTGAGTTCATCCAGCGAAGTAGTAAGGTCAACCGCAACGACTTCGGTACGCGGAACGATACAGTCACGTATTTTTATGTTTGAGAAATCAAGTGCATTTTGAAAGATTTTCACTTCCGTATCCAATTCTTCTTCATTCGCAGCATTGTCGATGCTACTCTGCACGAAATAGTCCAGATCGACTTTTCCGAAAGCCTTGTCCGAAGCATCCTTATTTACCTTCATACCGAATATACGAAGAAAAAGACAAGACAAACCGGAAGATAACTTCGAGACAGGATATAAAATGACATAACAAATAAAAAGCGGAATAGCGGCAACATTCAAGACCAGATTGGGATTGATCTTAAACAATGTTTTAGGAAGAAACTCTCCAGTCACCAAAATAATCAGAGTAGAGATGACGGTCTGCGCCAATACCATCAGAAAGTGGTTATCAATAAAACCAGCCAACAGATTATCACCGATGATCTGTGCCATCAATATACCATAGATAACCAATGCTATATTGTTTCCTACCAGCATGGTAGAGATAAATTCGTTCGAGTTCTTGAAAAAGATGGAAAGAATACGGGATGTGATTCCCCCCTTACGTTCCATTTCAAAGCGCAACTTATCTACTGAGACAAACGCGATCTCCATTCCTGAGAAGAAAGCGGAGAAAGCCATAGTGATGAGTAAAGAGATATAAATATTCATAGTTTATTTCACAGAATCTTTTTTCGTCGAATCCGGCGGCAATGGTTTTACTTCCGGCTGAGCAGTTCCCTCATTTTCGTCAACATAGAAAATGCCCTCAATATTCTGAATGACATAAACGGTCATTTGCTGATTGGAGTCAAAACCATGTCCGGTAATTACACGATCCGGCTGCTGGATACGTATAAACTTGTCGGAATAGACTTTTTGAGTTGCTTCGTTCCAATAAAGCAACTCGGTATTGAAACGCTCCCCTTTCCGGTTCTGTATATCTACATTCCCTATCAGTTTCCAGAGTTTCTGCTTATCATAATAATAAGCGGTATCTGCCTTGATGCTGGCTTCAATATTAAAGATAGAATCAAATTGTTCCAGATAAACTCCCTTTTCAAATGCCCAATAGGAAGGTTTCTTGCGGTCGTACACCGTCCATTCTTCTGTATTCACCCGATAACGTGTCACTCCCGAGTCGGATATAAGAGTAGTTACTCCCAGTGTATTCATCACCGGTAATGAATCACGTTCTGTGATGGCGTCGCCCAGCGTATTCTTCTTACCTCCGCAGGAAGAAAATGAAAGAAGCATAACAATTGCCCCGAAGGCAATTGTTATGCTTATGCTTTTATGCAACAAACGGTTACTTCGTTTTCGCAACATAAATTTTATCTAATCGTTGTAGTCTCTCCGATCCAGCCACCGATAGTGATACGGTCGCCTTGTTTGTAACCTAACATAAATAGGTCTTTAGCCTGTGGAGTATGACCGGAATATGTACCAATCAACTTGTTTGCTTCTTCAGCCACACTTGGGTCAACTGCTTTTGCACGTTGCAGTTTATCAATTACAGCGAAGTAAGTACACTTATTCAATGCAGACTCGTCACTCCAGTTAGGACTCATTGCATACAAGTTAGCAATCAGGATATAAGGAGCACCATAGTTCTCGTTGAAGCTAATTGCTTTCTGACAGTATGATCTGGCTTGAGACAATTTCTTAGCAGAAGCCAATACAGCTGCAGCAGCATATGCCTTTTCTGCTTTCTTCACGTTGTCAGTTTCCAATTGGATTGCTTCGTCAAAGAACTTCACAGCACCATCAATATCACCTTTCTTGAATGCCTGATAAGCACATCCTGTAGCAGCTTCAGCTGTTGGCTCTATCTTATAAGCGTAGAAAGATGCTTGCAGATAAGCTTCGCTTTCTGTACATCTCATCATTTTCATGATATCGATTACTTTTTTCAGATAAGCCAAGTCTGTCTGGTTAGCTTCTACTTTCGGACCATAAATACCCTGCAGAGATTCGCAGTCAGCAGTACCACTGTTTACGAACAAAGCCACGAGGTTATCTTTGATACCCATAAAGTTTTTCTTTTTTGCTTCATTAGTTTCTGCAGCAATAGCAGCGTCAGCATATTCTGAAGCAAGCAGATAATCCTGAATAAATTGTTCTTTATGATTAGGATCAGCTTTCAGTTTATCCAATGACATCTGAAGGAAATAAAAAAGCGTAGCAGCTGCCGATTCGCCTTTCACTGCATTTACAGACTGGCTCAGCCATTGATAGGCTTGGTTAGCGTCTACTTTCGGAGCCAAAGCAATATAGTCTACAGCCTTGATACCCAGCGCTTCGTCAGCAGAAGACACTTTAGTTCCTTTTGCAAGGAATTCTTCTGTGTATTTCATACGCAAATCATGCGTATTCATCAATTCATCAAAATACTTCTGATATTCAGGATTATTCTTATCCTTAATCTGAGCCATCAAGCCTTTAAGGATTTTATATCCGTCAGTAAAAGTGTAAAAACGGAGTGTGGGACAATTTTCCAACACAGCTTTCCAGGGAGTATACGCATCTTTAAAATTTCCTGCACGCACAGCCTCATGCGAAATACTACTGTTTGAGTTACAGTTAGACGCATCCTGTGCCACCACAGTGGTTGCTCCAGCCGAAAGGAACAACATAGCCACAAGCGTTTTAATTTTCATTGTATCTAAATTTTAGTTGTTATTATTATAGTCGTCTATTCTTTCTCTTCTTACATTCATCTCAATTACTCTACTCTGCGTTTGAAGAACCAACGTTCGTTGAACGTCAATCCGATGCTAACGCGGAAGATATTTTCGTTTACAAAGGTCGATTCCTGTCCACTTACACGAACAAACTGTCCGCTGATGCTAAGGATGGAACGGGAACGAGGCACAGGCAAACCGAAACCGGCTGTTACGCCATATTCGCGGGCTGCGTCTTTACCGCCAATCTTATAATACGGAGTCGTATAATAAGCTCCCAAACGATATTTGATGTGGGATAAATAGGAACGTCCAATCAAATTGGGAATATATTCCGCACCCACTGATATTTTATGACGGTCGCAATACGTGTATGTTTCATCAAAATCTTCACGTACAGCACCATCCGATGTATTTACGCCAAACTTAGCTTTTGACCACTGCTGCAAACTATAATCCAGGCCGACAGTCAAACGTTTGTCATAGTTATATGTAAAGCCGACGCCAAAAGTATTAGGCACTTCAAGCGTAGCATCCCAATCCTGACTGACAGTTGAGCTAGCTTGCGTCGTTACTGTATAATCATTATTCAGTTTATGCTTCGGAGAATATACTGCTCCGATAGTGGCTGAATGTTTTTTGTTAAATTCTTGCGTATATTGCAATCCAAAATCCAGTTTATAATCCGACACTGACACAGCATTCTGCCTAATGTAAGAATAAGCAGAAGCGGTATTCGGATAAAGCTGCGTCAACGAGCGGGTTATATCTCCCCAAAAATAAGAAGCATTCACACCAACAGACAGGTTTTTCAAGACTTTTACACCCGCACCAACATACAGTTGATGTAAACCTCCCTCACCAGTAAGGCTTTTCGTGCTATACGGTGAAGTTTCTGTAGCCTCATTGCTTTCCGATACAGAATATCCCACATTGGAGAACGGCAACAGACCGATACTCATCGCTACCCTCGGATGCAAACGAAATTGCATAGCCAGATAGTCGAAGCTAGAGTTTTTAGCGTTCAGTTTCACACCACCGCCACTAATATTCATATTTTGCAGACTAACGCCTCCTTCAAAAATAAACGTCAACGAGTCAATGGCTGTATACGAAGCAGGATTCAGCGGATTGATCTGTGCTCCATCCCGAAGTCCAAAAGCAATTCCCCCCATCGCCTTGCTATTCCCGAAACTCTGATCGGACAAGTCGCCATAGCCATATCGTGTATAAGGAGAGTTTGTATTATTTTGAGCGATTGCCATTCCGGTAACCATCGTGAGCAAAAGCGCACAAAGTGTGTGTTTAAATCCTACCATTATTATAGTTTAAAATTCTATTTAATCCTTTCAACACTAAAAATCTATCTGCAAAGATGGCACTTTTTACGCTGCTATCAAAAGAAAAGTCATCTCCGCCCGTTAAAAAAACCAAAAGTTCAGGATATTTATGCTTCATAGCCTCAATATAACCTGAAATTTCATATTCCATTCCTTTCAGCACCCCTGCACGGATGGCAGTTTCCGTATCCCTTCCCATCGGCAGTTTGCGCCCGTTGGAGTCTATCAGCGGCAAGCGTCCGGTAAACTGGTGAAGCGCTTTATAGCGCATCTGCATGCCGGGAGAAATATTACCGCCATGATATTGTCCTTTCGAGTCAATAAACTCATAAGTGATGCAAGTGCCCGCATCAATGACCAAGATGTCATTATGAGGAAACTGCTCGTTGGCCCCCACTACGGCAGCTATCCGGTCGTATCCCAATGTCTCGGGAGTTTCGTACAGATTACCTACCGGCAGCGGAGTCTCATGATTGAGCCATAACAGGGGGAACGGCAAAGCAGCCAGTTCGGCAAGTATCCGTTCGTTCAAATCGACGACAGTAGCTACAATCCCCCGCTCAATCCGGTATTTGGAGCAAAGAGCCTCCAAGCTATCCAATGATTGATTGGATTCGGTCAACACCTCCACCATCTCACTTCCATTGAAGAGGGCAACTTTCGCTGTCGTATTTCCTATGTCGATAATTAAGTTCAATACTTTTCGTCTTTAGCGGCGCAAAGGTAAAGTAAAAAAAGAAAAGTTGAAGCATACAGAAGGAATTATCTTCTTTTTTCATTTCAAATATCGCCCCCAAACGCCAAAATCGAACTATATATTTTTAAATATATAATTTATTAGTTATCCCTTATTATGGTACCGCTTTGCGTTTCATAGTCATTTTTCCTTACACAACATTTCCCTATATATCAATCAGTTACAAGAGTTTTAAAGTGTTCCGTTCAGCGTTCCACATTTTATAAGAAAAAAAGAACGCTTTTAAAGGCCCTATTTACCCTAATCAGAGGCTCTGTTTGGGTAAAACGAAGCCTCTGTTTGGGTAAAACAAAGCCTCTGTTTGGATAAAACGAAGCCTCCGTTTCTACAATCCAACTATTCTTCGTATATTCGCCACCAAAATAATAAACGGGCATTTCTGATGAAACGGACAATTCTATATCCATTACTGACTCTTTATCTGCTTATCTTTTCAAACGGACAAGCCATAGCTTCTGGCAACGACTCCATCCGCCTCAGCCTGCTGACTTGCGCCCCCGGTGAAGAAATATACTCCCTGTTCGGACATACAGCCATCCGCTACGAAGATCCGGCCAACGGAATAGATGCCGTATTCAACTATGGACTATTCAGCTTCAATACTCCCAACTTCATCCTCCGTTTTTCACTCGGTGAGACAGACTACCAGCTGGGAGCTACCGACTACGCCCGTTTCGCGGCGGAATATGCCTTCGACGGGCGCAGCGTCTGGCAACAGACACTCAACCTGAGCAAAGAAGAAAAAGCGGAACTCATCCGACTACTGCAAGAAAACTATCTTCCCGAAAACAGAGTTTACCGGTATAATTTCTTTTATGACAACTGCGCTACACGCCCGCGCGATAAAATAGAAGAAAGCATTGACGGAAAGGTAATATATCCCGCAGAGCCGCAAGACGGTTCGCTATCTTTCCGCGATATCGTACATCAATACTGCAAAGGCCATCCGTGGGCCCGCTTCGGCATCGACCTCTGCATCGGTAGCGAAGCAGACCGCCCCATCACGCAACGCCAAATGATGTTTGCCCCCTTTTACCTGATGGATGCTTTCGCAGGCGCCCAAATCGTCCATGATTCGGTTCAGCGTCCGCTCGTATCCGGCAAGGAGCTGATCGTAGACGCCCTTCCCGAGGAAGAAGAAGGCGGTTGGATGCCCACCCCGTTCCAATGTTCCCTCCTGCTTTTTATACTTACCGCAGCTGCTACTATCTACAGCATCCGCAAAAGGACAGGACTCTGGGGTGTCGACCTTATTTTATTCGGTGCCGCAGGCATCGTGGGCTGTGTGCTGGCCTTCCTCGCCCTATTCTCCGAACATCCGGCTGTCAGCTCCAATTTCTTATTGCTGGTATTCCATCCGGGACAGCTTCTGCTCCTTCCATACATCATTTATTGTGTCCGAAAAGGAAAGAAATGCTGGTATTTGACGCTGAATTTAGTCGTTTTAACACTTTTTATGGTGCTTTTTCCGCTAATTCCGCAGAGATTTGACTTAGCTGTTGTACCTTTGGCACTCTGTTTGCTGATACGTTCAGCGAGCAATTTGATATTGACCTCTAAAAAGAAATAATGAAAGGACTACTAACTTCCCTGATTACCGTACTGACCTTCACCGGGCTACAAGCTCAGTCGTTGCCTACTGCCCCTAAACTTGTGGTAGGACTCACGATTGACCAGTTGCGTACGGACTATCTGGAAGCTTTTTCGTCGCTCTACGGCGAGAGAGGCTTCAAACGCCTTTGGAAAGAGGGAAGAGTATTCCACAATGCAGAATATACATTCAGCGGTGTAGACCGTGCCTCTGCCATGGCAGCCATCTACAGCGGATCAACGCCTTCCGTCAACGGGATCATTTCCAACCGATGGATGGATGTAGCTACCCTACGCCCTGTCAACAGTACGGACGATGCGGCCTTCATGGGTTATTACACCGATCAGACCTGTGCCCCTACCAAATTATTAACCTCTACCATTGCCGACGAACTGAAAATAGCGACACAAGGCAAAGGTATCGTATACGCCATCGCCCCTTTCTGCGACGCAGCCATTTTCGCTGCCGGACATGCAGGAAACGGAGCGTTCTGGATCAATCCCACGACCGGAAAATGGAGCGGAACGACTTATTATGGCGAATTCCCCTGGTGGGCAAGCCAATATAACGACCGTCAGGCCATCGACTCCCGCATCTCCAGCGTCACATGGGAACCGGTTTTCCCACGTGGTATGTACACTTTCCTGCCAGATTGGCGGGACGTAGTGTTCAAATATAAATTTGACGACGACCGCAACAATAAGTTCCGCCGTTTCATCACCAGCCCGTTCGTCAACGATGAAGTAAATGCCCTCGCAGAAGAAGCAATCGGCAAAGGTTCGGTCGGCATGGATGACATTACTGACTTATTGGCACTTACTTATTATGCAGGCAACTATGCGCACAAGTCCGTACAAGAGTGTGCCATGGAAATACAGGACACTTATGTACGCCTCGACCGCAGCATCGCCAACCTGCTTGACCTGCTCGACAAGAAAGTAGGCTTGCAGAATGTGCTTATCTTCGTCACTTCCACCGGATATACGGACAGCGAATCGACGGATTCGGGACTGTACAAAATACCGACCGGAGAGTTTCACCTCAACCGCTGCACCGCCTTGCTGAACATGTTTCTGATGGCCACTTACGGCGAAGGAAAATATGTAGAAGCCTATCACGACCAGCAAATCTATCTGAACCACAAGTTACTGGAACAAAAGCAACTGAACCTGACAGAAGTGCAGGAAAAGTCTGCCGACTTCCTGATGCAGTTCAGCGGAGTAAATGAGGCATATTCCGCCCACCGACTTCTCCTGGGTTCATGGACTCCGGAAATATACAGAATACGCAACGGCTATCACCGCAAGCGTTCCGGCGACCTCGTGATCGACGTGTTACCGGGATGGACTATCGTCAGCGAAAACGGCAACGAGAACAAGGTGGTACGTCATTCCTATATCCCCGCACCGCTGATCTTCATGGGTCACTCCGTGAAACCGGTCATCATTCAGACACCTGTAACAATCGACCATATTGCGCCTACACTGGCTCATTTCATGCGCATACGGGCTCCCAATGCCTCTTCTTCGGCCCCTATTACCGATCTTCGGTAAAAGATTCCTCACAAAAACCATGCGCAAAACATAAATAAATCAGCATTTTAATGTAACTTTGCGCGGATTTATAATCACTCTGCACAGCTTGGTAGCAGGTTTATGCTACTTTCCTTTCTCCGAAAGTGAAAAAGCACCGTGCAGACAATCAAGAAATAATAATAAACTAAATAATACAACATGGGATTTAATGAATTTTTAAGCTCGATTTTCGGAAACAAATCCACACGAGACATGAAAGAAATCAAACCCTGGGTAGAAAAGATCAAAGCTGCCTACCCGGAGATTGAAGCACTGGACAACGACGCCCTCCGTGCCAAAACGGAAGAACTCAAAAAATACATCCGCGAATCGGCTACTGACGAACGCGCTAAAGTGGAAGAACTCAAAGCGAGCATCGAAAGCACCGAACTGGAAGACCGCGAAGAAGTCTTTGCACAAATAGATAAGATAGAGAAAGAAATTCTCGAAAAATACGAGAAAGCACTGGAAGATGTATTGCCCGTAGCTTTCTCTATCGTCAAAGCAACTGCCAAACGATTTACGGAAAACGAAGAAATCGTAGTAACCGCGACTGAATTCGACCGCCATCTGGCTGCTACCAAAGACTTTGTACGCATTGAAGGCGACAAGGCCATCTACCAGAACCACTGGAATGCCGGTGGCAATGATACGGTATGGAACATGATTCATTACGACGTTCAGCTGTTCGGTGGTGTCGTTCTGCACAAAGGTAAGATTGCGGAAATGGCAACCGGTGAAGGTAAAACTCTCGTTGCTACCCTTCCGGTATTCCTGAACGCGCTGACCGGAAACGGTGTGCATGTAGTAACCGTGAACGACTACCTTGCCAAACGTGACTCCGAATGGATGGGACCGCTTTATATGTTCCACGGTTTGAGCGTAGAT
>ERZ791719.376-NODE-376-length-23145-cov-2.6107_pt1 | contig 23145 bp, 20 predicted proteins | sample MGYA00510338_ERZ791719 | MGnify/ENA primary metagenome ERZ791719 (study PRJEB30046, sample SAMN00715131) | human gut metagenome | study: EMG produced TPA metagenomics assembly of the A metagenome-wide association study of gut microbiota in type 2... | reverse complement strand
TTACTTTTCTTGCTCATGAAAGAAAAGTAAATCTAAATAGCGTCTATATTATATGTTCATTTCTTTGATGGCAAAGAAACGAACCAAAGAAAACCACCGCAGATAAAATTTTAGCTTTGAAAATATTATCATTTCATACAATGCTTAAAACTCGCTCCGCTCAAACAGTTAAGCAAAAACCGTATTCAATGATAATATTTTTCAATAATCATGCGATTACCGCTAAATTTTATAATGCGGAAGAAATAACATATTATTTGTAACTAAAAATAATAACCAAATCTCCCTCACGTTAGCGAATTTTACGGTAGCCGTAGGCTATTGGCAAGAATAAAATTATGGCTATGGTTTTAGCTCTACTGTTTGAGCAACGCGAGTTTAGAGCGTTATAGACATAATTTTATAATTGACAAAGTAAAATTGATATCGGGAGGTAGAGTTCTTTTGTTACTTTTCTTGCTCATGAAAGAAAAGTAAATCTAAATAGCATCTATATATATGTTCATCTCTTTTGTAGTAAAGAAACAAACAACACCATAGATAAAATTTTATAATCACCTTTATATTACTAATAAAAATAAAATCAATATCTCAAAATATTTTCTTTTTGATTTATTTTTCTTTTAATAAAAGAAAAATGAACATATAATATAAGGAGGAAAAATTTTTTATGAATATTTTACTAGCTATTGCTGTTATGATTATTATCATTATTGCTAGTTATTTAGCTGATAGAAAATACCCTACAAAGAGAATATTTATTATTCCTTGTGGCATTATTTTACTTTGTTTTGTAGCTGTCTATAGTTCTTTAGTGATACCATCTTCTTCAAATTCTATTTCCACTGAGCAACGTTTGGCTATTTTAAACGAACAACCTTATTTTATAACATGGTACAATGATTATAAAGAAGATATCAATCAGTTAGATAGATTTGCTACAGTTTATCACAAAATCATTTCTAATTATGAAAATCAATCCATATCTGCAACTGAAGCTTTAAGTCAATTGCAAAGATTATATGATGAAACAAATGCTTTTAATAATTCACTGCAAGATGCTTTACCGCCAAGTGAATTATCACAAAATAATTATACATTAGTTTATAATATTTTGGAAAAAACTCGTGTTTATAGTTATAAATTAAATGAAACTGTTCGTCAAAGCATTGTAATCATCAATGAAGGAACTTATAATCAAATTGAGCATAAAGATATTGTAAATAATTTAAATCGCATTTATGCTATTGAAGCTCCTATAATGTTAGATATTAATAGCGAAGTATCGCAAATTAAAGATAATCTAACTATCCCAGAAAATTAATCACAAATATAATATATAGATAAAATAAAAGGTGATACTTTTAGTATCACCTTTTTTATTATAATTATTATTATAAATCTTTTACAATTGTTTTGAGATATTCCGCAAAGTCACCAGATAAATCATCACGACGGAGAGCAAATTCTACTGTAGCTTTCAAAAAGCCTAATTTATCGCCTACATCATAACGTTTGCCAGTGAAATTATAAGCATAAACATTTTCACGTTTTGCCATAACTTTGAGTGCATCTGTTAACTGTATTTCTCCACCTTTACCTGGCTTAGTATTTTGTAATACTTCAAATACATCTGGAGTGATGATATATCTACCAAGCACTGCCATTTGACTTGGAGCTTCTTCAATACTTGGTTTTTCAATCATATCGTTTACTTTCATCAATTGTTCATTGATAGTTGGCACGCCTGCTACAATACCATAAGAAGAAACTTTTTCTTTTGGCACTTGTTGACAACCTAAAATAGTAGCACCTGTTTGTGTGTACATATCCATCAATTGTTTTAAAGCTGGCATTTCAGGATTATAAACTATATCGTCACCTAATAATACAGCAAATGGTTCATTATCAATGAATGCTCTAGCACATAAAATGGCATCACCTAAACCGCGCATATGTTTTTGGCGAATGTAATGCACATTGATTTCTGATGTTTCCTGTACCATTTCCAATAATTTAGTTTTACCTTTAGCTTTTAATTCAGCTTCTAAAATTGGCGCGCTATCAAAATGGTCTTCAATTGCACGTTTAGCATGACCACTGATGATCAAAATATCTTCAATACCGCTAGCAATAGCTTCTTCCACTATGTACTGAATTGTAGGTTTATCTACTATTGGTAACATTTCTTTAGGTGTTGCTTTTGTCGCTGGCAAAAAACGAGTACCAAAACCAGCAGCAGGTATAACAGCTTTGCGAATACGTTTCATAACAATCTACTCCCTATAATCTACTCAAATAAATAAAATACTTTAAATTGTGACAATTTTATACAATCAAATTTTATTATAGCATAAAAAAAGATTTTCTTCATAAAATTATTTATTCTATCTATCATGAAGAAAATCTTCTTTAATTAATATATCTATCTACATATCTAATTTAGTTTTTAACTCTTCTACTTCATCTATACTTAAATTAGTATATTTAGAAATAATCTTTATACCTACTTTATCTTTTAGCATATTTTTTGCAGTTTGTATAGCTTGCTGATATAAACCTTGTTGTAATCCTTCTGAATACACTCATATATGAATAATAATCTCTTATCGCTTTTTCTCTTTGTTCATACGCTCTACGTTCTATTTTATCCTGTAGAAATATATCTTCAAATTCCACTGCTTCTTTAATTTCTGGAGTTGTCATCACAATTTCTCCAATTCTTCTTTATTATATAGATCTTCTTATTGGACAAATTTTTTATAAGCATTACATTATTTAGTTATTAATTGTTGTAAATGTAATATTTCTTGTTCATTCAGTCCAGTATTCTGAGATATAAAATCAATAGACATATTAGCTTTTAATAAATTAATAGCAACTTTTCTAATACCTTCTTGCAAACCTTGTTGTAATCCTTCTTGTAACCCCTGTTGTAATCCTTCTTCTTTGAATGCACTCATATATGAATAATAATCTCTTATTGCTTTTTCTCTTTGTTCATACGCTCTACGTTCTATTTTATCCTGTAAAAATGTATCTTCAAATTCTACTGCTTCTTTAATTGCTGGAGTTGTCATCGCTATTTCCTCCAATTCTTTTTTACTATATTTCCCTGAAAAATAAGCAATCCATGCTTCAGATGCTCTTATTTTTCTCATATCCTTCAAAGTAAATTTAGGCAATTCTAGAAAATGTATCTCTATATGGTCTGTAAGCTTATTATAAGATTTTACATTTAATAGATTATAGATATTATGCCAATCCTGTTCATCTTTTAAATAAACAAATGCCAATAGATTTATGGCTATAGCCTTCTTTAACTTTTTGTATTCAGCACCTTTTGCTAATTGCTCTGAATACATCTTCGACCAATAATATAATGAACGCTCAGCCATAAACTTAAACGGGCAAACTTGCACCTCAATATCCACTTGTGTACCATCATTTAAATCTGCTCTAATATCTAATTTAGACAATTTACCATCTAAGGTTAATGGTTCATTATCTTTATCTAAAAAAGTTATATCTGTAAAATAATTTTCATCATCTTTATTTAAAATCCCATTTAAAAAGCTAAGTGTTAAATTCTTTCTTTTTTTATCTCCTAAAAGCTTTTTGAAGTATAAATCATTTAATCTATTAAAATTCTCCATGATATATCCCTCCATCATTGATTATCTATATTATAACATATAAAAATAGTCACAAATTGCAAAAAGAGTTTTTCTCTTGTGGTTACATCTTAAAAGATGCGTTGTATAATCTGTCAACCACATTTTTTCTCTGGCAAAGCCCCTCTTTGGGGCTTTTATTTTTGCCTTATTGTCTCTTGCTACCTGTAAACAGGTCTATATCTTCTGTTAAACTTATTTGATCTATCATTATATCTTCTTCTGATTGTTTTTTTATATTCCTTTATCGCATTTTCATACTTTCCTACTGTATCTACATAATATCCTCTACACCAAAAATGTCTATTTTCATACTTATTTTAAAGTAGTAGATATTTCCGCTTGACAAAAAAATTTAAACTGGCAAGCACTAAAACGAGCTGATATCAAAGGCGTTATCATTAAAATAGGTGAATATCACCATTTAGATGATATGTTCATAACTCATGTAAATAACGCTGTAGCTTACAATCTGCCTTATGGAATATATTATTATGCTCATGCTGCAATAATTGATAAAGCTATAGATGAAGCAAACTGGGTAGATATGCAAATAAAAACATATCTAAATGTACAAAATCCACCACTTGGCATTTGGTATGATGCAGAAGATAAATCCATGCTCAAGTATAATATCAATGTAGCTTATATGATCGGCAACTTCATCAAGCGACTAAACGAACTAAATTATAATTATATAGGTCTATATAGTTCCTATAATTGGCTCACCAATATCATTGACTTAAATCTACTTGCAGATTATATTCCCATCTGGTCTGCCCAATATTATCATGAAAACAGCTTTAAACTAGAATATCCTAATCGCATTTGCAAGATATGGAAATACACAGATCATAAACAAATAGATGATATGATACTTGATTGCAATATTTACTATGCATAAACCATACTAAAAGAAAACCTCAAAGAAAATATCTTCTTTGAGGTTTTTTTCTATCTATTTCTATCTATTATTGTACATTCTAAAATAATAATCTTTGTATTCACCATTGATGATTTTTTCCCACCAAGATTTATGTGTCAAATACCAATCAATAGTTTTCTTAATTCCATCATCAAACTTAGTAGCAGGAAGCCAACCAAGTTCATTATGAATTTTTGTAGGATCAATAGCATATCTACGATCATGACCTGGTCTATCTGTTACAAATTCAATCAGATCTTCACTTTTTCCAAGTTCTTTAATAATTGTTTTAACGACTTCTAAATTAGTACGTTCATTATGACCACCAATATTATATACTTCGCCAATTTTTCCTTTACGAATGATTAAATCTATAGCAGAACAATGGTCTTCTACATAGAGCCAATCACGTACATTTTCGCCTTTACCATACACTGGTAATTTTTTATCATTTAAAGCATTTGCTATCATGAGTGGAATTAATTTTTCAGGGAAATGATATGGTCCATAGTTATTAGAACAGCGAGAAATAGTCACAGGTAATTTATAAGTGCGATAATATGCTTGCACTAATAAATCTGCTGAAGCTTTCGAGGCTGAATATGGACTAGATGTATGCAGTGGCGTTATTTCTGTAAAGAATAAATCTGGTCTATCTAGTGGCAAATCTCCATAAACTTCATCTGTAGATACTTGATGATAGCGAATATTACCATATTTACGACAAGCATCCATAAGTACACTTGTACCGATTACATTTGTCCGTAAAAAGATTTCTGGATTTTCAATAGATCTATCTACATGAGATTCTGCTGCAAAATTTACTACAACATCAGATTTTTCACTTGCAAATAATTCATCAACAAAAGCTCTATCAGCAATATCTCCTTTAACAAATTTAAATTTAGAATTTTTCATTGCTATTTCTAATGTTTCTAAATTGCCAGCATAGGTAAGTTTATCTAAACAGATTACTTCATCATTTGGATAATTATCTAATTCATAATAAACAAAATTACTACCAATAAATCCTGCTCCACCAGTTACTAATATTTTCATTATTTATCTTCTCCATATATAAATTCTATCTATTTATTTTATATATAAAAATAGATAGGTAGCGACAATCTACCTATCTACATTAATTTCAATTTTAAATATTTTATCTATAAGACATATTATTTTACTCGTAGTACTTTACAAATTGCATTTCTACAAAGATTTTTTTCATAGCCATTCATACCTATAAAATACATTAAAATTATATAAATTAATGTATATATAACTACTTTTATCACAAAATATAACCAGCTATATTCTAACGATACATTCATTTGAAAAATTTCTACTAATACTATCAATATAAATGCACTTGGCATCATATGAATTATATTTTTCCAAAATAAAGGAATATCAATACCAATACGTTTATGATAATATCTATTCATTATTAAACCAGTACTTATAAGAAGCGCAACTGCTGTACTAATTGCACAGCCTAATCCACCATACATTTTAGCTAATATCACACTCGTAAAAATATTTATCACTGCTACTATAGTATATGCAGTCATTCGATAACGATTTAAGTTCATTGCCTGTAAAATAGCAATACCTGCATTCTGAACTAATGCTATTAATAAACCTATCATAAGTATTAAAACCATTAAATATGCAGATAAATAATTTTCTCCCGCCCAAAGATAAATAAATTCTTTTCCTACAAGAAAAAACATCACTAAAATATAGCCAATAACTATGTACTGCAATCTACCAATTTTAATCATTAAATTAGTTAGTTCTATTTTAGTTGCACCATTAGCCACCATCATAGTTACTTTAGGTAAAAGAACTCCACTTATTGCACAGGAAAATTGCATATACATATTCATAAATTGCATAGCTATAGCATAGATAGCGACTTGAATAGTTCCTGATACCATACCTAAAATAAATTGACCAGTTCCCCAATAAATTTTATCCATTATAGCACTAAGAAAAATAAAAAATGCATATCCCGATATCTCATATAAAAAAGCTTTTTCAAAATGACCTTTACTAAAGTGTATATCTAAATATTTAAAACAATAATATACATTTGTAAGTAAGCACGCAATATTTACTATTGTTGCTGTTACTACTAAAGTTACAGCACCATATCCCATAAATAAAAAAGGCAACGCTATTATAGGTTTCAATAATACGCTAATGATATTAAATATACGCAAAAAAATAAATCGTTCATATGCCTGCATCAAAGAAGCAAATACACTTAAAGGAAAAGATATAGCTATATTGAATATAAGCAATATCATCATTATTTTAGCTCGTTCAATTTGGTCAGCAGATAAAGTTGCTCCAAACATATTATCTACATTAAAATACAATATACTTCCAACAATTAAAGTGATTAAACCTATAACTGAATATATCGCCAAAAATAATCCATTTAATTCTGACTCAGATTTTTTATCACCTATCGCACGATTTCTCGATACGTATCGAACAATAGTATTACCTAGCCCCATATCTAATACACTTAAATATGCTACAAGCGAACCAATAAGCGAATATAAACCAAACTCAGATTGACCTAATAATCTAATCATTATTGGCGTATATCCCAGTCCGACAATTAAAGTAGCTAATATATTTACATATGATAAAATTGCACCTATTTTCAACTGATTTTTCATACAGTTAATTAACCCTCTTTATCTTATAAGTCTTTTTATTATCAATTTTATTTTATTTTTTACTCGTTTTTCAAAACGTATCTTAGTGTATTTTCTTATTAAATCCGTTAGTTCTTTTCCAGAGTTTAATTCAACAAAAAAACTATTTCTTTTTTCATTATATTTCACAGATTTTATCATTGATGGATTATATTTTATTGCTTCATTTAAATTAACTTCATTTAATATCATTTTTTCACTAAGTTTATCAAATAATTGTTTACCCTTTTCACTATGAACTACAATCAATGATGTACCTTTATCATCATCCATTTTAGGTAAAACATTTTCTATTCCCCAAAAATCTGCTACAGTAATATCGCTAATACGTTCGATACCTTTAAAATTACAATTATAACAAGATGGTCTTAAATATATATCATTAAGAAAACCTTTCATATATATATCTTTAAAACCAATATTTTTATAATCATCTTTATCAAATAAAAACTTTATAGAATATGTTTTCCAACCTGTACTTTTATCTCTAAAATAAATATTTTTTATATCTTGTTTATAATTTTGTTTTAATTCATTAATATATTGTTGCCATACTAATGGAGATGGTACTCCATGACAAACAATATCCATTAAAATCAAATTATTATATTTTTCTTGTAAAAAAGATTGTAGCCCTGCAACCTGACAAGGAGTCCCCGTAAATAATACTAATTTATCATTTTTTAAATCACTTTTTATAAATTTAAAAACATCTTCTATTTTACTTTGTACATATTTACTACCACGTAATAATTTAATATCTTCCAATTTATTTATTTTAATATGTTTTACATTAAAGTCTTCATCAAATACCGCACCATAAACACTTCCATGATTGTTAATGACATATTCTGCTAATAAACTAAATATTCCGCCCGATGAGCTTTCTAAACGAATTTTTTCATTTTTATTAAATACTGCATATGATTTTTCTTCATATAAAGAATTTTTAGGCTTAGTTATAATTGGACATACTTTTTCACATAAATTACAATTAATACATTCATTTTTATCTATATTAGGATACCAAAAACCTTCATTATCTGTTTTCATTGTCATACATTGCTTCGGGCAAATATTATAACAAGCATAACAACCACAACAATCTTCTTTATCTTTTATTTCAATCATATAAAAAACCTACACTTACTCTAAATTTAAAGCTGTCTTTAAATATGCTGTAGAACGCTCTATTTCTCGCTCCTGAATAGCTTTCACATTACTAAAATCCATATACAAAATTTCATCTTCAGATAAATTACATTCTCCATTTATAATATATCTATCTTGATAACCAAATAATTCTAATAAAGTATCTATACGAGATGTCATATCTGGCATACCTTTTTCCTGTCTATTTAATACTAAAAATGGAGTATTCATCAAAATTGAAAATATTGTACCATGAAAAGAATCCGTACACATTAATTGCGCATGTTCTATTAAATAAATAAATTCTTCTACTCTTGATACATATAAATCTAAAGTATTAATATCCATCAAGTTATAAATTTTCCAATTATTTTTTTCAGCAATATTTTTAATTATTGGTGATGGATTTCCTAAAAAATAAGTAAGAATATATTTTTCCCCATTGTACCATCTTGGAGTCATTTCAATCTCTTGCCATTCTTCTTTAGATAATAAAATTGTCGGATCCACTAATACAGGAACCCTTTTTCCTGTTAATTCATATATAATTTTAGCTCCTGCTGTTTCTCGTATTGATATTAATTTCATTTCTTTAAGAAATTGTTTCAACCTATTTTTATCTATATCTTTATTAGGTATCTTACTAACACCAAAACTAGGAGCATATGCTATTCTCTTATTCTTATCAGCAAATCTTAAAAATCTTATATACGAATAGTTCCTATTAAGAAACCATATTTGATCGCTTCCTGCTATAAAATAGTCATATATATTATTTAAATTTTCATCAATTTTATAATCATATTTAATATTAATATATTTATCAGAAAAATTTCTTATATTATATTGACGAATACAATTCTTACCATAATTTTTTTCTTTTTCTCTCATTCCTTTCCAATTTAAAATAAATTTTAAAACATTTTTTAAATACACTTTATCCAATTTACCATTTTTCATTTCAGGTAAATAATAATTTTCATACCATAAGGTCTCTACTGTCTCTGCATAATTAGTAATGAACTTTTGTAAAGCATAGTTTTGTAATCGATTTCCATAATTAAAATGTCCAGGTAACGTTACAATAGCTACTTTCATTTTATCATCCTTTTATTTTATAATTTCTAAACATAATAATATATTTCTGCTTTATTTTCAATATCAATATTATTTTATTAATTTCGATCTTATTCTTTCTAATATCATATAAAAATATAATGCATTATATTTTTTATTAAGTATTAAATATTTTATAAAACTTAATTTTTTACTATTAATATCATTATAATTACCTAACATTTTCAATATATAACATTGATATACAAAAACAAATTTTCGTATCTTATAGTCTAAATTAAAGACTCTTTGAGAATTCATTAAACATTGCATTATAGTAAATTCATATAAATCTTTTGATAAATTAATACCAAATTTATCAAAACTATTTATTATTAAAATAGTTATCCATGTTGAATCTATTGATTTTTTACTTTTTATCGCAGTATGTGTTATTCCTAAAATATTTTTTCTATATTTATAAACAATATCATTTATTATTTTAACTTTATTAACTCTTGAATACACTAAGAAATTCATAATAGTATCTTCAAACCAATATCCTTCTGGAAAAATCAAATTTTGAAACAACTCTGATTTTATAACTTTTGCCCAAGCAAATCCTTTTAAATCTTTAATAGGTTTAATATTATTTTTTTCATTTATCTTCTCTTCAAACAATATATTTTCTCCACTAAATAATATATATCGCCCTTCAACTATATCATATTTTCCTTCATATGCCATCAATAAAAGATTTTCAATTGCATTTTCAGCTAATTCATCATCAGAATCTATAAACATTAAATAGTCTCCTTGTACATATTGTAATCCTATATTTCTAGCTCCTGATAAACCTTTATTTTTTTGATTTATTAATACTATATTACTTTTATCTCCATATTCTCTTAAAACATTTAATGTACCATCTTTAGAACCATCATTTATTAATATTATTTCATATTTAAAATTAGTTTTTTGATTTAATACAGACTCTATACATTCTTTAACATACTTTTCTACATTATAACAAGGTATTATAATTGATAAATTTATTTCCTTTTTATTAATTATTTTTTTCCCAAGATTATTTTTAGAAAAACATATTCCCTCAGGTATTGGATTTTGTTTTTCTAAAAAAGTTTTTATAGTAGTAAAATCTTCCATAAAAATTTTACCTCTTTTCTATTAATATAATATTTATATTTTTCGAATCACTTTTTTATATTATGCATTGATTTTATTTTTAATTCTGTTTATTATCCCCTTAATTTTTTCTATTTTATAAGTAGAAATTATTTTAGCAAATAAATTTGCTAATTCATTTGGCATTTTCTTTTTATATCTTTGATATAAATCTCGATATAATAAATTTCTCCTTCTATCTTTTTCATCAAACCATGAAGCATTAAATAAATGAATTGCAAATGTATTTTTAGTAACATTTAAATCTCCATTATAACCTTTTAATGGACAAAAAAAATCTTTAGGATAAACTGTTATTAAGTTATTTTTTTGATAAATATTTTCTATTTTTATACCATTTTGTCTTAAAACTTCTGTCATTAATACAGTATTAGGCTCCATATTAAAACTACCATCTATATTTACAAAATTTTTGTTATCATAACTTTCCATTAAACTCTTTAAAATAATATGTTTTTTTTCACTACCTATGATACATGTAGCAATTCTTTCTTCATCTTCAAAACCAACAAAAAATTTATTATCTAAAAAACTATCTAATGATTTTAAAACTTTAACATCCGTATCTAAATAAATTCCTCCATAATTATATAATGCATATAATCTTATATAATCAGATACAAACGCATATTTTTTATTTATATATGCCTCCTTTACAAAATTATTTATATTTATATCAAAATTATTTATATCCCATTTTTTTATCTCATAATCTGGTAAATACATTTTCCAAGTTTGTATGCATTTTTGTACTAAATCCGGTAAAGGTTTGTTATCTTCTGTAATCCAACAATAATGTATTATCTTAGGTATCATTATTAATCTCCTATACATAATTATAATTCATCTATAATGCTATTTATTATTTTTTGTTTTTTTAATGGACTAAATTTATTTTTAATCTTATTTAAAGCCTCTTTTTTTATTTGTTCTATCTGTAAATCAGATAATTCTAATGTTCCTTTTATTATTTCAACAATATTATCTAGTTTATCATCATAATTAAAAATAATTCCATCTTTTCTATTATCTATAATTTCAGATACACCATCAACATTTCTTGCTATTACTAAAACATTTTTACTCATTGCTTCTAATATTACAGTTGGCAAAGGATCTCTATCACTTGTTAAAATTAATGCATTTACTTGTGGATAAATTTCGTAAAAAATATCTTCTCTTTTCATTTTTCCTAAATAAATAATAAAATCCTTCATCTGATTTTTTATTTGATTATAATAATCCACTTCACTAATTTTTCCAATTACAAGTCCTATATACCTATTTTCTATTTTATTTAGCCCATTAATAATATCTATAAATAAATCTACTCTTTTTCTTTTACAAATTTGACCAATAAAGCAAAGTATTATTTTATTTTTATCTATATTATATATTTTCTTTATTTCATTTTTAAATTTCATATATACAGTTTTTTCATCAATGCTTATTCCATTATATACAACAACTATTTTTGATGAATTAACTTTACAGGTTATTAAAGATTTTTTAGTAGCAATAGACGGCACTATAAATTTATCAATATATTTATTATTTTTTTCTATAAAAATCTTTATATAATTTTTATCAATAATATCATGAATATGCGATATTATCTTTATATTTTTATTAAAAAATTTTTTATATAAAACTATTAAAACTACATCTAACGTATTATTACCATATAATATATCAATTTTATTTTTTCTTACTATACTATGAATAAAAAACAAATTATATAACATGTTTTTTATTGCTTTAAAAGTATTTCGTCGTATACTTACTATATTCATTTTATTTGATGTATAAATTTTTCTTTTAGGTAACACCTTCTCATATTCTATTACAACTTCTTTTTCATTTGTTGTATATATATATATATTATTATTATTATTTCTTAAATAATCACATAATACAGATTCAGCTCCGCCAAATATATTAGTATAACTTATAAAAAGAACATTTTTCAATCTATCACTTTCTTTCAAAATTTATATTGGCAATTCTAAAATTTAAAGGTATTAATATCATTATTATAAAATTCAAAGGAAAATCCACCATAAAATTATTAAAGAAAAATTCTATAATTAATATATATATACAAAAATAGTTTATTCCTAACATATCATTATTATAAAAATATAAAATAAAATATATCATAATAAAAACATAAAATATAACACCTATAATTCCATAATTACTTAACATATATATATATGTACTATCTAATGGTATTGATAATATACCATATAAATCTTTTTCCATACCATAGGTGCCATTTGTTCCTAATCCTACCCCTAACAATAAACTTAAAATATTATTACTCCATTCATTTATCACATCTGAATACAATAACACTCTTATAAGAATACTTGAGTATGCTTTATCCGGATAATATTCGGCTACAAATTCATAGATATCTAATCCATGCGTAGCATAAAAAAATAATCCAAATAATAAGACGCAAAAAAGATATATTACATACTTCTTATACAATTTATTTAATTTTATAAAATAAATTCCTTTTATTATAAAATATGTTACTAATCCAATAATAGCTGTAGCATATGTTGATAAAAATATACTAACAATAAAAATAATATTTAAAATTAACTTTATAAATTTAGATCTTATCCTATATATTGTATTCTCATTCATAATAAAAAAACTTAGTAAAGACACTGTAGAAGCTGCTATAAATCCTGTCTGAAACCCTACTGGGCGTAAAATATCTTCCCCAACAGTTTCTATTCTTAATCCTACATTTGTTCCCCAATTGCCAAAATCTAATCCTATCAAATTTAAAAATTGTTCAAAAAAAATAGTCTGTAAAATCATTGCTATGGCATTAAATAAGCCTAAAAATATTACTATTTTTATAATTGATTTAGAAAAAATTTTTAATTGTTCTTTTGATAAACTAAAAAAGAAAATATATACTATCACAAAAAAAACAAATAATAATAAATCACTTTTTAATTGATATAATATTACGATTAAAGGTATTTCTAAAATCAAACTACTATAAACTATTTCTAGAAAAAAGAATATACTTATAAATATGGTTAATAAAAATTTGTAATTTATATTTGTCCTAACTATTTTATCTATATTAAAAAAAATTATGCATAAACTAAAAAATAATACATATATTTCCTTCCATAATTTAATAATTGGATTATCCATTATATAAGATAAATATCCCATTATTCCAGAAAAAAGAGAAATAGTTATAAAAAATATCATTAACTTTTTTTCTATACTTACTTTATTTAAAGTCATTATAAAACTCCTTTAATCCATCAAATACCATATTATAGAAATAATATTACTTCTTATCATCTAAAATTTCTATTAACTTATAACAACTTTTTTGCCAACTATATTTTTTCAATACAGAACTTCTAATTTTATACATATCTTTTTTTATATTATTTTTTAACACTATATTTATTTTATTTTTTAAATCTTGTTCATTATCTAAATCACAATATACAACATAATCGCTATAAATCTCTTTAAAAACTTCTATATTTGATAAAATTGCTGGACAATTAAAAGCTATTGCTTCTAAAGGTGGTATACCAAAACCTTCATATAAAGAAGGATACACAAAACAACTAGCATATTTATATAAAGATACCAATTCTTCATCTGTCACATATCCAATAAATTTAACATTATTCGTAACAGGGAACCCTTTAGATTTAAAAATATTACTATTTGTTCCTCCTGCTATTACAAAATTAATATTTGGCATTTGTTTTGCTACTTTTAATATTAATTTAAAATTTTTAGATGGATTTAAACTACTAACAGCTAATACATAACTATTTTTTTCTATATGAAATTTATTAAAAATTAATTCATTAGGTTTTACTTTTAATATATGATCAATTCCGTTATAAGTAATATCTATTTTATTTAAATCTATAGAAAAATATTTATTAAGTTCTTTTCTAGAAAAATTTGATACCGTTAAAATTTTCTTTACCCTATGTCCTAATATATAAAACATAATTCTATACCAAATTCTAAATTTAAAAGAAAACGATTCCGGAATTGCACAAAAAGCAGCATCATGAAGTGTAACAATTTGATTTTTTCTTATTATTGGAGCACATCCACAAAAATTTAATAGCAAACCCTTTCTACTATAAAAAGGTAATTCTATTTGCTCCCACAAATGACCTTTTAAATGCCCAACTATTTTTATTTTTATATTATTGAAAGATATTGTTTGTTTTATATTTGGAGGCACTAAAATAATAAATTCATAATTTTTATTATAATTGATTTCTCTATCTATTTCCTTAACCATTTCCAATGCATATCTTTGTACACCAGTTATTTTTTGAGTTAAAAATCTTCCATTTATATATATTTTTTTCATTTTCACACCACTAAAACAAATTTAACTTATTATATAAATTCAAATAATTTATAGCCATATCTCTTAAATTAAAATGCTCTTTAAAAAACTTTTTAGAATATTTTCCCTGACTATCACATAATTTTTCATTATTTAATAATCTTTCTATACTAATTATGCACTCTTTTTTATTTTTATATAAAAATCCATTACTTTCTACTAAATCTCTATTTCCTACACAATCTGATAATACTACAGGTAAACCTATAGACATAGCTTCTAAAACAGATAAAGGCAATCCTTCCCATAATGAAGTAGATAAATATATATCTGCATTGACTAAATAATTTTCTAACTCTTTTCTCTCTATCCAGCCTGTACATTTTATATTAGGTGAAGTCAATTCTGATTTTAATTCACCATCACCACACCAAATAAATTTAATATTAGGATTATCTATAAATTCTAAAGCTATATCATTAAAAAGTTTAGGATTTTTTTGTATAGATAATCTACCTACAGAAATTATAGTTATTTTATCACTTGTATTTACCTTTTTTTCTACTTGTAACGGCTTTATTCCATTATTAATAAAGGTAACATTTTTTATACCCTGTTCTTCAATAGCTTCTTTTTCAGATTTTGAACAAGCTACTATCTTACCACCAAAAAAACTAGCCAATTTTTCCATCCAAATAAATATTTTTCTTTTTTTAGGACTTACATCCAAACGTAAAAAAGATATTGCATGAGGAGTATATATTGTTTTTTTCGACTTACCTAATAAAAAACTCACTATACGACCAAGAAAACCAGCTTTACTAGAATGTAAATGAAGTATATCTATATCATCTATTTTTTTCAATATAGTATATAATTCCCATAAAGCCTTAATATCTTTTAAAGGTTTCATTTCTCTTTGAGCCGTTTTCCACTTTATAAATTTAACATTTTTATTAAATAAATCTTTAAAGTTTTTAGGAGTATTGTCTCTATTCGTACCATAAATTACTATATGTTCTTCATTGGATAATTCACTTGTTAAATCAACTAAAAAATTAAAAGTTCCTCCTGCAAAACATTCCATTACATGTACAATTTTCATCTATTAATCCTCAAAAACCACAATATCATCATCATTAATATACTTACCAGATTGCACCTCTATTATCACCAACGGTATTTTCCCTGGATTAGATAATTTATGTTTAACCCCCATAGGAATGTATGTGCTTTGATTTTCAGTAAATATACTTTCTTTATCATCAATAGTTATTTTTCCTGTACCAGATATGACAGTCCAATGCTCACTTCTATGATAATGCATCTGCATCATTAAACTTTTGCCCGAATTCATTTCCACTTTTCGAACTCTATAATCTTTTCCTTCAGTTAAAAGTGTATATTTGCCCCAACTGCGATACATCGTCACATTTTCACGAGCTTCCTTGCGTTCAGCTTTTTTTAATTTGCTAACCACATCTTTAACCTTTTGTGACTGCCCTTTTTGCGCTACAAGCAAAGCATCTGGTGTATCAACTATTACAAGATTATTTAAATCAATACCAGCAACTAATCTATCTTCAGCGATTATCATGGTATTAGTACAATTATCTGTTAAAGTATCACCGATAAAAGCATTATTATTTTCATCTGATAAGACTTCTGCTATAGCATCAAAACTACCAATATCATTCCAATAAATATCCTGCATTGGCATCATCATCATTTTTTGGGATTTCTCTGCCACAGCATAGTCAATAGAAATATTAGGCATTTGCATAAAATTATCTACAGTATATTCATAGCCTTTATTTTCTATTTCCACTATTTCAGGAACAAATGTTTTAAATTCCTCTTTCATAGTTTTTATGCTAAACATAAACATTCCGCTATTCCAGAAATAATTACCTGCTTTTAAATATTTTTTAGCTGTCTCTAAATCTGGTTTTTCTTTAAAAGACAATACTTTAACAATCATATCTTCTTTATTTTCAGCAGCCTCTATATAACCATAACCCGTTTCAGGCTTTGTAGGCTTTATGCCGAGTGTTACTATATTACCCTGTTTTGCCGTCTGTTCTGCCTGCATTATTAACTTTTGAAAAGCTTCTATCGGCTTAATTAAATGATCAGAAGGACTAATAAATAATACTTCATCATCATTACATTTTAATTTATCTTTACAATAAATTTGTGATAAAGCTATTGCCGGTGCTGTATTTCTGCCAACTGGTTCAACTATTATATGTGCCTCTTGTGCATTAATCGATTTAAGCTCTGCTTGCACATGAAATATATATTTTTCATTTGTAACAACGACGATATCTTCTGGTCTTACTAAACCAAGAAATCTTTCCACTGTTTGAGCCAACAGCGATTTATCTCCAATTACATGCAAAAATTGCTTTGGATAACACGCTCTTGATAATGGGAACAGTCTTGTTCCGCCGCCTCCTGCAAGTATAACTATCTTCACTTTAAACTGCTCCTTTACTGAAAAATACTGCTTTTATCGTTTTAAAAAGTAATACCATATCTATCCATATAGACCAATTATAAATATACCAATTATCCATCTTTAATCTGCCTTCAAAGGTCACATCAGAACGACCATTGACTTGCCAAAAACCTGTTATCCCAGGTACTGTAGAAATAATTATCTTATAATATTCTCCCATTTTTCCTATCTCTCTAGGAAGATATGGTCTAGGCCCTACAAGACTCATTTCTCCCTTAAGTACATTGAGTAATTGTGGCAATTCATCTAGACTCGTTTTACGCATTATCCTACCTGCTTTTGTCACCCTTGGATCAAAATCATGCAATTTTTGAAACTCATCCCATTCTGCTTTTGCTTCAGGATTTTTCGCTAAATAATCAGCTAATATCTCATCTGAATTCATATACATGGAGCGAAATTTATAACAGGTGAATTCCTTACCATCTTTACCGATTCGTTTTGCATTAAAAAATACTGGCCCTTTGGAGTCAAATTTAACCCAAAAATAACACAGTATTAAAATCGGTACAGCTGGTATACAGATGATCAGCCCCATTATTATATCAAAAATTCTTTTTGCTATTCTATTACGCATATACGCTAAATTATTTTTTATATTTAACAGTATTATATCTTCTCGATAGATACGTCTTACATCAAGATTTGCTATCGGTGTACCAATTATATTCGGTATAAAGGCTACATTTCTAACTAAAAATTGAATATTAGTCAATAATTCTTTTAAACTATTTCTATCCAATCTAGTTTTTGCTATTATTACAGTCTTCACACCACATTTTTTTATATATTCAGCAGATTTATCTATGCCTTTAAATAGTGGATATCTCTGCTTTAAATACTCCGAGGAAAAATCATCATCAATAATTCCCACGACTTTTATACCAAAACAACTATTATTATCATAAAATTTAATAACTGCCTCCGTTACCTCTCCGCCACCAATAAAAATCACCGGCTCTTTGAGAATATCTAAACGATTGCAAATATATATGAGAATTTGACGTATACCATATAAAAATATAAGACTAAAAATAAATAATAAAACTACATATAAACGAGAAATCTTCGTTATATCTTCATGTATTAAATATAAAATAAATATGGCTGCTATTATACTGTAAAAATTGGCACAAAAAATATCTTTTATCTTTTCCCAATACGGTACCATGCGTTTATGCGTATCTGCATAAAATAAGAAAAAGATAAATACAGCAGGCACCCAAAGATAAAAATATGATTTAGGAATATCCATATGGAAACCTTCTGGTATGAAAAAATTGCAAAGATAAAAAGCGATCGCCTCTGCCAGAATTATTGCTATATAATCACCTGCACTGACTATCACAGGCAATATATATGCAGCAATATTATCCATTTTAGATATTCGATTTTTAGAAAAATTATTATCCACTAAGATCCCCCGCCTGTATTTATCTCTTATTCATCATAAACCATATCTTTTATTATATACATATAATGTATAACCAAAAGAAATCATAATGCCTAAGACAAAGCCAATAACTACAATAAGTTTTTTATTTGGCTTAGCTGGCATATCTTCTCTTGGCAAATTAGCTGCATCGATTATCTGGATATCCATTGATTCTTGAGCTTCTTGTATTCTTGTATTTTCATATGCTTTTACAAGATTTGTATATACCTCTGAAGTTATATTTTTATCTCTTAAAAGACGCATATATTCCACACTATCAGCAGATAAAGTGGAAATATTGCCTTCTGCTTCCTGCTGTTTAGATTTTAGGGCATCAAGAGAAGCACTTGTCACTGCTTTTGCTGTCTCTGTCTGCACTTTTTCCATCAAGAGATTGCCCTGTACTGGTGTAAGCGTAGCACTCTTAGAATTTACAGCACTTTGAATTTCTCTATCCAAGGATTTTTTAAGTTCAGCGAGTTCTTCTCTAGCACGAATTACATCAGGATGTTCTTCCGTATAACGCTGTTGCAATCCTACGAGTTCAACTTGTTTATTGACGATCGCTGTACGCAAATTCATAATGGCATCATTATCTGAAATATTGTATTCAAGTAAAGAACTATTTTGTTGTTCTAACTGTCCTGTCACATCTTGAAGTTTAGCACTATTAGCTTGCTCTTGTGCTTCTAATTGAGCGATATTCGTATCATAGGCACTAAGTCTATCGATAAGTGCTTTCGCCTGATCATCAGGAGAATAAATGCCTTTTTCCTGCTGATAAGCTTGCAATTTATTTTCTGCTGTTTCCATCTCTTCTTTGGCTATAGCCATGCGATCATTTAAGAAATTAATGGTAGAAGAATTTCCTTCTTTATTTAATTTCGTCATCAAAGTGAGGAAATTATCGGCTACAGATTGAGAAATCATCTGTGCTTCTTCTGGAGTCTTACCATAAGCTGTAATATTGATTAAATCTGTTTTCTTTGTATTTGTGATTTCTAGATTAGATTTTATGAAACCATCTGTAGTCATTTTTTCCTTTTTTTCTTCATCCATATCTAGACCATCAATAATCGGCTGAATAACTTCCCTTGATTTCATAAGCTCTTTATATTTTCCGGGACAAGAAGAAGATGAACCCCCTACATCTATACCAAAACCCGCTGCCATTGCAGCCATACCTGACATAGCTGAATTATTAGAGGATTTTATTCTAACAAGTGTATTTGACTGATAAGACTTTGGCAATACAAATGCAACTATAATAGCTATTACTGTGCAGAGCACTATAATCGGTATAATTACTTTTTTCTGCTCTCCCATTACGGAGAATAACTTTCTTAAATCAATTGTATTATCATTATTATTTATATTATCCACTCTTTGCCCTCCTATTAATCTGTAATTGCTCTATAAGTAGTATAAACACCGAGAAGTGGTAAAATATCTTGTTTATAGTCGATTTTATTGGATTTAGGAATAAATACGATATCACCATCTTCTAAAGCTAAGTTCTGTGTGATATCATGTTTTTCAATATAGTTTTTAATATTAGCTTCCTTTATATACATAGTACCATCAATTATGCGGATTACTTGTGCTTTTTTGATACGACCATATGTAGTCACCCAACCTGCTTTAGATATAGCATTGGTCACATTCATATCATCAGAAGCTAGTTCTACTGTTCCTGGATTATTCACTTCACCTAATACTTGCACCTTGCGTGGTCCATAAGATGTAACGATAATTGACATATCTGGTATCTTCAAATACTTACTGAATTTCTGCATAAGTACAGTTTTGGCTTCTTCTATAGTAAGACCAGAGAGTTTTACAGAGCCAGCATATGGCAGATTTACATAGCCATCTGTACCTATCATGATATTATCTAAGCCTTGTGCATCTTTGAAGCCGATTATACGCACTGATATAACGTCATATTTATATAGACGATATTGGTGATTATAATCTGTTATTGATGTTATTGCTGCTGGTTTAAAAATAGCAGTATCATCTGCCCCTACCTCTATAGGTACAGTATTCAATCCCATATACAATGTATTATCATCCGTCTTATCAGCTGCAAAAGAAGTAGCAGCAATCATGGATAATATTGCCGTTGTTACTATCACTTTTTTATACATAAAATTCCTCCATATTCTTTCTATGTATTGACTTTTCCTTTTTCATTAAATTCTATTTTATACATATAGCCAAAATGCGTCAAGCCTTTAAATATGAAGATTTTTTTCATATAAAATAACTAACACTATTAATGCTTATATATTTACTAATGAAATTATTTTTCTAATATATGCTTATAAAAAATAAATGTTAGAATAAACTAGTTTATCCTAACATTTATTGAAAATATTATCACTTAATCTTTCATTAAAACTTTATAAATATAAATCATAGCTATAGCTAATAAAACAAACCCAGCTACTACACCGATCCAGCCACTGCCTGCAATACCTGCTACTAAATATCCTAAGAAAGAGCATGTAGCTACTACGATTACATATGGCACCTGTGTACTTACATGGTCGATATGACTACATTGAGCCCCCGCAGAAGCTAAGATAGTTGTATCAGATATTGGTGATACATGGTCACCACCTACAGCACCAGCTAATACTGCTGCTACTGTAACTACTAAAAGATGTGGATCAGTAGATACTACAGCAAGAGCGATAGGAATCAAGATACCAAATGTACCCCAAGATGTACCAGTAGCGAATGCAAGACCGATAGCAACAAGGAAGAATACAGCTGGCATGAACATACCTACAGTAGCATTGTTGGATACGATACCGCCAACATAACCGCCGATATTCAAATAATCTTCACCGCAAACACCAGATAAGCTCCAAGCAAGACATAAGATAAAGATAGCAGGTGTCATTGCTCTAAAACCTTGGTTAAAGCATTCACAGAATTTGCCAAAGCGGAGTACTCCACGTGGTACATAAAGTAAAAATGTGAACACTAAAGCGATAAAGGAACCAATTACTAGACCTCTAGCAGATTCGCAATTGGCAAAAGCATCAGATACACTAGCACCTTCTAAAATACCGCCAGTATAAAGCATACCGAAGATACAACCACCGATTAAAACGATAAGTGGTAATAATAAATCTAAGATTTTACCATTACCTACTGCTTCCATTTTTTCTTCTTTATATTCTTCAGGAATAATTAATTTACCATTGCTCTTTTGTTCCAAAGTTTTCATTGCTGCAAAATCTTTGCCAGTCCAAATCAAGAACAACATGAAGATGATAGTAAACCATGCATACATATTAAATGGAATTGTCTGCAAGAATAAAGAAAAACCATCAATAGCACTGTCTTCTGGAAGTGAAGAACTAACTGCTGCTGCCCAGCTAGATACTGGAGCGATAATACAAATTGGTGCTGCTGTAGCATCAATGATATAAGCGAGTTTTGCACGAGTTACATTAAATTTATCAGTAACAGGTCGCATAACTGTACCTACAGTCAAACAGTTAAAATAGTCATCGATAAAGATAACTACCCCTAAGATAGAAGTAACAAGTAAGGAACTGCGTTTTCCTCTGATTACACTTGCTGCCCATTCACCATAAGCACGAGAAGCACCAGAGCGAGCAATAGCTGCTACAATAATACCTAATAAGACCAAAAATACTAAAATATATACATTTCCGCCAACTTTATCGGACATAATCGCAAAGAATGTATCAATAGCAGCTAATAAATCAAAGCCTGTGAACATTAAAGCCCCTACAAAGATACCCACAATCAACGACATGTATACTTCTTTTGTCGCCAAAGCCAATACTATGGTAATTATCGGAGGCAATAGCGACCATGCTGATTCAACCATTCATTTCCATCCTTTCTTATATATACAAATTATAAATAGTTAAAAACAATAGCTATATTATACCATCTATAGACTATTTGGCAAAATGCTTTTTGATTATTGTGAGCCGCATACTTGTGATTTTAATCATGAGTTAGGCGAACAAAATAGTCAGCGTATATAGAAATATGTACGTAGAGATAGACAAAGATCTAT